>JAAUXZ010010774.1_pt1 | contig 30494 bp, 28 predicted proteins | sample 7278131 | NCBI WGS metagenome assembly JAAUXZ01 (sample SAMN14350119, study PRJNA611818) | marine sediment metagenome | isolation source: surface marine sediment (3m) | place: French Polynesia: Moorea | collected 2018-08 | reverse complement strand
TTGCTCAAGATGTCGTGTTGATGAAGCTGGTGGGCATCAACCCCGTAGTGGTCCACGGCGGCGGTCCGCAGATCGCCGATCTACTGAACCGCCTGGGTAAAGACTCTGAATTCATCCAGGGTATGCGGGTTACCGACAGTGAGACCATGGATGTGGTCGAGATGGTGCTCGGGGGGTTGGTGAACAAAGAGATCGTCAACCTGGTCAACCGGGCCGGCGGATCAGCGGTCGGTTTGACCGGTAAGGATGGAGATCTGATTCGCGCCCGCAAGATGGTCATCAAAGGGATGGGGCCGGAGTTGGAGGCGACCGAGATCATCGATATCGGCCATGTGGGGGAGGTTGAGAGTATCGATGTCAGCGTCGTGGATATGCTGGTGCACGGGGATTTTATTCCGGTGATCGCCCCCATTGGAGTGGGTGAGGATGGTAAGTCCTACAATATCAATGCCGATCTGGTGGCCGGTAAGGTAGCGGAGGTGCTGCAGGCTGAAAAACTCATCCTATTGACCAATACCCCCGGTCTGTTGGATAAGGATGGCGGACTGTTGACCGGCCTCACCGCCGATCGAGTGGATGAACTGATTGCGGACGAAACCATCCATGGTGGCATGTTGCCGAAGATCGCCTGTGCCCTGGAAGCGGTCAAGTCGGGAGTGACCAGCTCGCATATCATCGATGGCCGGGTGGAACATGCGGTATTACTTGAACTGTTCACCGACGAAGGGGTCGGGACCCTGATTCGGCGGCGCTGATGAGCAGAGCGCCACGTAAGAAATTGATCCTTGAGGCCCTGGCGCGGGAGCTGGAGCTCAATCCGGGGGGACGAATCACCACTGCCTCGCTTGCCAAAGCGGCAGGCGTTTCAGAAGCCGCGCTTTATCGGCATTTCGCCAGCAAAGCGAGGATGTTCGAAGGTCTGATCGATTTTGCCGAAGAGAGTATCTTCGTGCGGATCAATCAGATCATGCAGGAAGAACGGGACGCCCAGCTGCGTTGTGGTCAGTTGCTCTATCTACTGCTGGCCTTCTCAGATCGCAATCCCGGGATCACCCGTGTGTTGCTCGGCGATGCGCTGGTGGGAGAGACGGAACGCCTGTTGCAGCGGGTCGCACAGTTTTTTGCGCGGCTCGAGACACAATTGCGCCAGATCCTGCGGGAAGGTGAATGGCGGCAAGCGGGTGGTGGTGAGATGGAAGTCGGAGCCGTGGCAAACCTGCTGCTGGCCGTGGTAGAGGGGCGTATGCATCAATACTTGCGCAGCCGGTTTGAAACCTCCCCCCTGGAGCAGTGGGAGGCGCAGTGGGGCCTGCTGCAGACCAGCCTGTTCAATGGACAGATGGGGGCTCCGCTACCGCCGCCTGAAATCCTTGCCTGATTCCCTCCACTTTTTTGCCGGCGCAGTATTTCAGACCTTGTGGTGAGTCTTCACACTGCACATCCAGAAAGACCAGGGTCTGTTCCCGTTTGCTGTCCCTGATCCTCGTTAAAGTGATGCTGATGTCGTCATGCTTGAGGGCCATACCGCCCATCAACACGTTCTCCGCATCCATCTTGATCGAAGTGGTGTTGTGTTCTCGCATGTAGACCTTCGCCCTCGACCAGGGATCATGACACTTGTCATCCGGGCAGATGTAGACGTTCTTCAAAGCCTCTACGAAACTCTCCTCTGCCTCCTGCATCGGATCATTACTTTCTTCGAGTTGCTTGAGTTCACGGAAGCGCTGCAGATCCTGTGCAAATGACTTACGAATACGGTCTTTGTCGTGTTCCCGGTTGACGATCGACTCATAGGCCTCTTTGAGTGCCTGGTACTTCCCTTCGATCTCCTTCTGGAATCTGTCCGAGACCCGCCGTCCGCTAAGTTCTTTGGCGGCAGCGTCCCGTTGCATCTGTTCGAGTTTCAGCTTGAGGCGTTTGATATTGGATTGCGTGATCTTGATGTAGGAATCGACGGCCTGCAGTTGTCCATCGCGTGTCAAGATGATGTCGTCCTCTGAACGAAAGGTGCGCAGCAAGACTCGGTCAGCGGCCTTTTGCTCATCGATGAGCTTCTGGCGTTCCTGCCGCAGACGCTCCACCTCCTCCTCTTGACGGATCTGATCCGCGGTCTTTGCCGCACCCACAGTACCCACGGTGATACCACGTTCATCGAGTTGTGCATGGGGACGGATTGAGTCGGCTGGAGGCAGCCTGTCGGAATAGTGGATACGCCCTTCATCATCCACCCATTTGTACAATCTACCGGCCTGCAGAGGGGAAGCGAGACAAACGGAAAGGATTAGTATCGTGATAAACGGAAAAAATCGCATGAAAAGTCTGTCTCAAACACCTGTGTCTAGCTATAGAACATCCATATACCTTCCGAATGCCTGATATTAAGCAGCCTGTCAAAGACAATCGGTTGTCACTCGCTGAAACTTTAGCGACTCGTCGTCAAAAAGCTCATCCTGTTTGTCACGGACTCGGCCTTAGGCTAACCCACCGATCAATGGAGTTGGTCAAAACCCCCCTGATTATACTGCCTGCTTTCGCATATAAGATAGCGGGTCTGTGGAACAGTTCACTCTTTTTCGCAAATTTCGATAAATAGATCGACCAGCAGCGGCAGACCGGTCAGTTCGGAGGTGTCCGGAGGTTCCCTGGCTCGTTAGGATTCGACGCCATATTCTTTCCGATAGGCCTGGATGCGCGCCAGCGCATCGCCCGAATCCGGTTTGTCTTGGAGAAATTCGATCAACTGTTCAAGTCGTACAATGGCGGAGACAGGCATGCCATAGTCGCTCTCAACCTCCTGGATGGCCGAGCGCTCACCCTTTCCCCGTTCCTGCCGGTCGAGGGCGATCACCACACCAGCGGGCGTGGCATTCAGGCCCTTGATGATCTCCACCGACTCACGCACCGAAGTGCCGGCGGAGATCACATCGTCGATGATCATTACCTGCCCGGCAAGGGCATGGCCGACAATGACTCCCCCCTCGCCATGGTCCTTCGCCTCCTTGCGGTTGAACGCATAGGGCAGATCCAGTCCATGCTGATCGTAGAGGGCGGCGGCGGTTACCGCGGCCAAGGGTATGCCTTTGTACGCCGGACCGTAGAGCATATCGAATTCGATGCCGGAGTCGACGATCGTCTGCGCATAATAACGCCCCAAACGGGCCAGGCTGGCCCCGGTGCTGAACAATCCGGCATTGAAAAAATATGGACTGATACGACCCGATTTCAGGGTGAATTCACCAAAGCGGAGCACACCGACATCGCGTGCAAACTCGAGAAATTCTCGTTGATAGTCCTGCATGGTAGGGTTCCCGTTAGTCAGAAATGCCTATTGTACCCCTAACCTCCGACCATTGGGCCCTCATCTGAAGAAGTCTGCTGTGCATTAATATTCAATTGCCATGATCAGCCTGGGACCGGGAGTCCTGAGCGGACACTCTATGCCAGCCACTCCTTAACGACCTAAGCGGCCTGGCGCTCTTCGCAACTTGAGGGTCTTGAGTTATTCTCCGGGCTGATTGGGTCGAAGCTGTGGAGCAGGCACCGATTGATCTTGAGCCAAGGGTTTCTCGCCGGTGCTTGATGGTTGGGTCCGGGCCACAGATGGCTCCGATAGGAATCTCTCTACGTCCAATTAAGCAGCATGACCGGTACCGAATCTGGGTGATTCTCGAAGCGGTGTTTGCCATGGGCGATACCAACGGTTATGCCCTTGTCATCATCCCACCGAGGGGCTTGCTTCGTGCGCGGGGCATGGACGTGCAACAGGTCCTCACAGGCCTTAGAGCCGGAGGACCTTGCGCACGAACGGAATGGTCAATCTTCGTTGGGCGGCGAGTGATGCACGGTCGAGGTGCTCGACGACCGCGATCAGTGAGTGGATGTCCCGGGGCAGGCGGTGCAGCAGAAACAGTGCGAGCTCCGCCGGGAGTTTCAGCCCTCGTTGTTCGGCGCTGCGGATCAGTAGCTCCATGCGTCCTGCATCGTCCAGAGCGATCAGGTGATAGCAGGGTCCCCAGGTGAGCCGGGAGCTCAGATCGGCCAAGGCGATGGCCAGACGTGCGGGGGGGCGATCCGCGGCCACCAAGAGGTGGGCGTTACGGTCCCGCAGACGATTGAACAGGTTGAACAGGGCCAGTTCCCAGGCGGCATCGCCCGCCGGCTTCTGAAGATCGTCCAGACAGACCAGTTGCATGCTCTCCAGACCGTCCAGCATTTCGGGTGCGAGGCCGGGTAGCTCATTCAGCGGCACATATGCAGCGGGTTGTCCGGCATCGCTCTGTTGCCGGCAGGCGGCCTGCAGCAGGTGGCTTTTCCCAGAGCCGGACTCACCCCAGAGATAGATGAAGGGATCCTGATTGAGTTTGACACGGCTGACCGCCTCTGCGTTGTGGGCGCTGATGAAGCCGTTGAAATCGACTCTGGGTTTGAGTTCGATGCCGAGGGCTAACTGGCTGGACATCAAATGTCCGTCGTCAGGCGCTGTGCGGTTTCAGCCATCCGTCGACCCTGGGTGCGGCAGATTCGTTTCTCCTCTTCGCTCAGCGGCAGTTTGCTGTCCGGACCTGCCAAGTGACTGGCGCCATAGGGGGTGCCGCCACTGTTGGTATGCAATAACGCGGTCTCGCTGTAGGGCACGCCAAGCAGCAGCATGCCATGGTGCAGCAACGGCAGCATCATGCTCACCAGGGTGGTTTCCTGACCGCCATGCAGGCTGGAGGTGGAGGTGAAAACCGCAGCGGGCTTGCCGATCAGGGCGCCGCTCATCCAGAGTTGGCTGGTCCGATCGAGAAAATATTTGAGCGGTGCGGCCATATTGCCGAAGCGGGTCGGGCTGCCCAGGATCAAACCGCTGCACTCGCGCAGGTCATCGAGGCTGGCATAGGGGGCGCCGCTCTCTGGAATGTCGTCTTCGGTGGCTTCACAGACTGTGGAGACCGCCGGTACCGTGCGCAGACGGGCGCTCATGCCGGGAACCTCTTCGACGCCCCGGGCCATCTGCCGGGCCATCTCTGCGGTGGCACCATGACGGCTGTAGTAGAGGATGAGGATTTCGGCCATCAGATGATCTCCAGAACCTTTTCCGGCGGACGCCCAAGTGCAGCCTTGCCGTTCTTGATGACAATGGGTCGTTCGATCAGTTTGGGGTGGGCGATCATCGCATCGATGAGTTGTTGGCGGCTCAGGTCCGGATCGGCGAGATTGTTCTCCTTGTACTCCTTCTCTTTCTTACGCATCAGGTCGCGGGGTTGTATGCCCAGCATATCAAGAATGCTCTCCAGAGTGGCGCGATCCGGTGGGGTCTTCAAGTATTCCACCACCTCCGGTTCGATATGCTTGTCTTTGAGCAACTGTAGGGTCTGACGGGATTTGCTGCAGCGGGGATTGTGGTAGATCTCGACGCTCATGAGTGGTCTCCTGGCAAATCGGGTCATTGTAACCATCCAGCCTCGCTCTCTCCAGACATCGGTGCGTGCTGGCTCGATTGGCATCGCGGGCGGTGCCCGGTGAGCAGCGGGTCTGTGGCATACTTGCGGTTTGCTTCATCAACTGAGACCCAATCTGTATGACTCGGGAATTCCTGGCAAAGGCGCTAGTCTACCTGCGACAGGTCAGACAGTTCAGTGGACTATTGTTGCACCGTTTCGTCAAGGACGAGGGGGTCGAGCATGCCGCGGCACTCACCTATACCACCTTGCTGTCCCTGGTGCCCTTGATGACCGTGATGCTGGCGCTGTTTTCCGCCTTTCCCGCATCCGAGTTGTTGGCTCAACAGGTGGAAAACTTCGTCTTTGAGAATTTTGTCCCAACGGCTGGTGAAGCGGTGCAGGAGCATCTGCGAAATTTCAGCAGCAAGGCCGCCCGCTTGACCGGGGTGGGTTTTATCGTTTTGGTCATTGTGGCCCTGTTGTTGATGGGGAATATCGACAAGGCTTTCAATGCCATCTGGCACGTGCGGCGCAAGCGTAGCCCGGTCGCAAAATTCATGGTCTACTGGGCGATTCTCTCCCTGGGGCCGGTCCTCATCGTGGTGAGTGTCGGGGTCACCTCCTATCTGGTATCGATTCCGCTGTTCATCGAGGACGAGACCGTCGTGCAACTACGCACCCGTCTGCTGGGCACCATGCCGGTACTGATCTCCGGGATGGCCTTCACCCTGCTTTATGCGCTGGTGCCGAATCGGACTGTGTTACTGCGTCATGCCCTCGCCGGCGGTATCTTGGCGGCCCTGTTGTTCGAGGTGGCGAAGCGGGGCTTCGCCTGGTACGTCACCCACTTTCCCACCTATGAGGCCATCTATGGCGCCATGGCCGTGGTGCCGATCTTTCTGATCTGGCTCTATCTCTCCTGGCTGGTGACCCTGCTGGGGGCCGAATTCACCTATTGTCTGAGCATCTATCGGGATGACTGGCGGGCCTCGATGACGCGCAGAGGCAGTGATTTTCTAACCGCTATCAAGTTGCTGAGGCACCTGCGGGAGGTGCAACGCAATGGCCGCAGCCTTTCCATTCAGGACTTGGCGAAGCGTGAGCCCGGTCTGACGGAAGAGCATCTGGATGGCCTGCTGGGGGCATTACAGCAGGCCAGACTGGTCTTGCAGACTGATGACAAGGGGTGGGCCTTGGCGCGGGATCTGCGAGAGGTCAAGCTCATCGAACTCTATCTGGCGGCACCATTCGTACTGCCGGATTTGGCGGAACTGCAGGGGGAGTCATCCCGCCTTAGCGAAGTGCTGACGGAACTGGACGGGGAGGTCCAGCGAGGTATGGAACGGTCCCTGGGTGAGTTGCTCGAGACGGGCTAGGCCCGGGTGATCCGATATCGTTCGAAGGCGGCGGTAATTTCCGCAAGATGGACTGGGGAAATGATTGGCGCCGGCACCATCTCTTCAACCCGGTACTCCCGGCCGATCTGTACTTGATCCTTGGGGACGACCAGCGAGCTGCGTTCGATGCTGCCAAAGTCGATGTAAAAGACCGGCAGATTCTCCGGCTCTCTGTCTTCTTCCTGGTCCACGGCCTGAATCGATAAAGGCACGATCCTGCCATTGATGAACTGGATGCCGATTTCCAGTAGTGAATCATCTCTCAACAGGGCGCGCCGGATGATGCCGATTTTTGTATCCTCTCGTTTACGACTGCCCGGTTTACTGAGGAGGGCGATCTCGCCAACCCGTGGCGGATTCTCTAGGGGCAACCCGAGGTGCAAGGCTACGCCCGAACGGCTCTGGTTGAAGCGATTGCTGAGCAGCGTTTGTTCGACCTGGGCTTGCTGATTGTGCAAGCCGCCCGAATCGAGGGTGACGGAAAACGCATCCGAATCCTCCGGGGCGGGTGCATCGGAGGTCTCCTCCTTCGATAACAGGCGGTGGATCGCCTGGATCCCCAGGGTGAGCCTGACCTGTCCGGAGGTCTCATGGCGTTCGCTGTCCCTGCGCAGACGGATGTGCCATGATTTCAACATGCGTCGCACCAGATTCGCCGCCGACAGTGAACTCAATCCCTCCAGGCCGCCGGGTTTGAGGTTGTTCGGTTGCTCGATGATGCGCAGGTGTTGATGCAGACGCTGGCTGACCGGTAACAGATCGAACAGACAGAAACGGGAGGTGGCCAAACCCTCGATCCCGTCGGGATCGAAAAGCTGCGGCGGCACCTCACCCAGCCTGTCGATGACATAGTGGCCACTCACTTCTGCGGAGGTGTCGAGGGGGGAAAATCGGGCGATATCGGCAAATTGATTCAGATAGCCGAATACAATGTGCACCTCGCCTTGTTGTAAATGGCAAGGATCCAGCAGTGACAGGAGCAAACTCAGCTTGGTCAGGTGGGCAATCGTGGCGACAGGTTGCTCAGCATCGTCCTGGGGGGTTTCATGCAGCTCGAGCGCCTCCGCCAGGGTATAGAGGCGCATCAACTCTTTTTTTGCGGATTGACCCCGGCAGTCGTATTCCTGGCAGGCAAACAGATACTCCAGAGTGATGAATTTGATCGTCAGGTAGACATAGCCAGCCAATCGATTGCGTAACTTTTCGGTCGGGTGTTCGGTTAAGCAGGCATTGATCAGGTGCAGGAAGCCGTATGCCATCTCTTGCATCAACTGTCGTTTGAGTTTGATCGGCAGAGACTTTTTCTCATCCGCAGAGACATGCTGGAGACGTGTGCTGGGGCTCAGGTAGATCCCCATCAATTCGTCGCGTTTCTTGACCTGTCCGGGAAAGCGGTTGAGTCTGGACAGACTGGTGATGAGCGCCTCGGCGAGTTGTTCTGGATTGGCGATCGGCAGGCCGGCGGCCCATTGGCGTAATTGTCCTGGATGTGTCTCCACCAGCGGGTTTTCAAAGGGATCGGGTTCCGGTACCCCGAATTGGGGAAGCGGCGTGGACGATTTTCGCTTATGAAAGAAATTTAACATTGATTGGCTGGCAGACTGCTGGTCACTTTCTAATACCATAACCCGGTTCTGTCAATAAACCATCGAGCCTGTTTGAGGTCTCAGTACGGATAGATGCATGATTTTTTTTGCTTTGTGACCGCGAAACGGGATTGCATCCGCACCTGGCAGGGATGATCCTGACACCGGCCCCCCTGCAGCTTAGTGCAGGCTCGGCCGAGCGAGGTATCTTGTGGTTTCTGGTAATTGCGCCAGGGATAATAAAGCCAGAGAATGTCGACCTGCATGAGAACATTTGGGTTTTTTGGAGAAATTAATGAATCTGATTCCGTGGCAATTGCGATCCTTTTCTCTGGTCTTGCTCGCGATATGGTGTGTTAACGCTGCGGCGGAGCCTGTGGATTTCGAGTTACCGGGCCTGGATGGTGAAACGCATCGTCTCTCTGATTACCGCGGTAAATGGGTGTTGGTCAATTACTGGGCCACCTGGTGTCCACCCTGCCGGGAGGAACTTCCCGAACTGGAGGTCTTTTACAACAACCATAAAGACGAGGATGCCGTGGTGATCGGCGTGGCTATGGAGAATATCGACGAAGATCGGTTGCGCAAATTCGTTGAGAAACAGTTTCTCAGCTTTCCGATCCTGATGAGCAAGCCGGTGGCTCGTTCCGAGTTGGGGGCGATTCCAGGTCTACCCACTTCATTCCTTATCAATCCCAAGGGTGAGGTTACGGCCCGGCAGGTGGGGCCCGTAACCGCAGAAGACCTGGAAGAATTCATCAAAAACTACCAGGAGTAATCATTGCTCATGAGTCTATTCAGCAAAACGCTGGCCGTTGGAATGCTGTTCATGCTATGCAGTGTTCAGGCGGCCGTGCGAGATCCATCCGAACACTTTTTTGATCAGTCGCTGGGCGATTTTCGTGAAGAGCTGGAAACGGCTCGGGATGAAGGCAAGAAAGGCATCCTGATTATGTTCGAAATGGATGAATGTCCGTTTTGCCATCGGATGAAAAAGACGGTGCTCAATCAAAGCGAAGTGCAGGACTACTATAAGCAGCATTTTATGATCTTTACGGTAGACATCGAAGGCGATGTGGAGATCAGCGATTTTCAAGGGAATCCCACATCCGAGAAGGATTTCGCCTTCAAGCAGTTTCGGGTCAGAGCGACCCCGGTGTTCGGCTTTTTCGATCTTGAGGGCAAGTTGATAACGCGCTATACCGGTGCCACCAGCAGCCTACAGGAATTCCTCTGGCTGGGGGAATTCGTGGCGGATGGTCACTATCGGACAACCAATTTTTCCCGCTACAAGAGAGAAAAGAAGAGGGAGCAGCGGCAGCAGTGATGTGGCCCCGCTGCCTTCTGCCGGGATTGCTGTCGGCGGTACTGCCCTGGGCGGTGTTTGCCGGACCAGACCCGGAGCCGCTTCCTTCGCCCCTGAGTCTGCAGCAGGCGTTGAGACTAGCGGAGGATGCTCACCCGGACCAGGAATTGGCCGCCGCCGGCCTGGATTTGGCGATGGCCGAACGGGCTGGAGCGGAGGCCGATGACGATCTGGAGTTGGCATTTACCGGGGTGGTGAGCGCCGTGGATCCCTCAGCGAATGCCGCAGATCAGTCGGCCAATGACAGTTGGGCCAAACTGGCATTGCGCAAACGGTTGTACGACTTTGGGCGCACCCGCTACACGATTGCCGCCGCCGAAGCCAGGCAAGAGAGACGGGATTGGCACTTGTTGGATGTCAGGCAACAATTGCAGTTGGATGTGATGGCGCGATTCTATGCGGTGTTACTGGCGGATCTCGAATATGCCCGGGATAACGAAGCCATGTCGATCGCCTTTGTGAAACTGGATCGCGCCAATCATCGCAGCGAGCTGGGACAGGTTTCGGATATCGAGCTGCTGGAGTTGGATAATCGTTTTCAGCAAACGCGCCTGCAGGTGCAGGGCAGCCAGAACAAACAGCGCATCACCCGCTCGTTGTTGGCCGTCAGTCTGAATCGGCCGAATGATCTGCCCGCGGACCTGCAAAGGCCTGATGTCGGGCCTGGTTTTCAGGCGGATGACCTCGAGCCCTTGACCCAACAGGTACTCAGCGGTAATCCGGGGCTGCGGGCCTTGCGCGCCGAGGTGGCGTCGGTCGATCAGGCCCTCCGCGCGGCCGAGTCCGAGGACAATCCGGTGATCCGGGGTGAGCTGGCGATGGCCAACTACAATCGAGATCTGGGCGGGCGTAACCCGATGACCGCTTCCCTGATACTCGAGCTGCCACTCTACACCGGGAATCGGGTGGATGCGAAAAAGGCCGTCCAGCGGGCCCGGCTTCGTGAGCAACAAGCCAGATTGGCCTCCCTGGAGCTCGAACTGCGTCAACAGGTCTTGGAAGACTGGCTGGAGTTGCAGCGTCTGCAGATCCGTCGACAGGAATTGACGGTTGCGGATGATTTTCGTGATCTCTATCTGGAACGCAGTCGGGCGTTGTATGATTTGGAAATTTCCACGGATCTGGGGGATTCGATGGTGCAGATCGCCGACCTGCATCTACAGCAGGCAGAAAACGAGTTTCAGATCCAATTGGTCAGCGCCAGGCTCAAGGCCCTGTCCGGCAGGTTATTGATCGAAGATAAAAAAGATAATTGAGGAGTCACCAAGCATGTTCAGAATAATACTCTTTTGCAGCCTGATGGTAAGTGGCAGCCTGCTGGCCAAGGATCTACCGGCGGTACTCGACTGGCAGCAGCGGGTCGGTTTGGGCACCCTGGTGGACGGGGTGGTGAACAAAGTCAATGTCAGCCCGGGCGATAGGGTGACCCGCGGCAGCCTGCTGGTCGAGCTCGATCAGCGGGAATTGCAGTCTCGACTGGCCTGGGCCGAGGCTCGGGCGGCGGCCAGCAAGTTGGAGCAGGACGAGGCACGGCGGGAACTGGATCGCTCGTTGGACCTGTACGATCGAACCCTGATCTCCGACCATGAACGCAAACAGGCGGAAGTGGATGCAGCCAAGGCTGATGCCCAGGCACGACTGGCCGAGGCAGAACTGACCCATATCCGTCTGCACAGGGAGTACAGCCGGATCAAGGCCCCATTCGACGGACTGGTGATTGAGGTGCTCGTGCACCCGGGGCAGGCTCTGGTCAATCATCTGCAGTCACAGTCGGCGCTCACCCTGGCGGACATGCGCCGGATGAAGGCCCGCGCTCGGGTGAGTCTGGAGGCCGCAACGGAATTACAGCTGGGGCAGCCGGTCAAGGTCGGGGTCAGGGGCGTTTGGGTAGAGGGGCAGGTCAGCTTCATCGGTCTTGAACCCATTGCTGGCGGTCAGAGCACCGAGTATCGCATCGAGGTTCTATTCACACCGCCGGAGCAGTTCCAGCTGCGAGCTGGCGAACCGAGCATGGTGCGCATCGATGACTGAGGAAACCGCCAATGCACATCCAGTCTGTTACCGTTGTCTGGTGGCGGGACAGGTGCAAGGGGTCTTTTATCGTGCCAGCACGCGTCACGAGGCCCAGCAACTGGGATTGACCGGCTACGCCAAGAATCTGCCGGACGGTCGGGTCGAGGTGGTCGTTTGCGGTGAGCCCGCCGCCGTGGATGCGCTCTGCGCATGGCTGCGCATCGGCCCGCAGCAGGCCCGGGTCAGCGGGGTCGCCTGCGAGGTGATCGATTTTCAGTCCTTTCCGATCTTCAGTATTGCCTGAACTGGCTGCAGAAAACCGGGCGATCGGATTTGCTGATCATTCGGTCTGCTCCGTACCCAGATGCAAGGGCCGGAATACCGCCGGCTTCCCATTGATCATCGCCGGTTCCTGTGAGTACTCTTGGACCTTGGGGCTTGGCTGAGCTGTAGGCTGCCGTTCGGGGGCTGGTGCACTGGCGCTTGGCTCAGACACGTATGGGGATCGGGTTTCGGTTTCGGGGGACGGCCGCATGCTGGGCATGGGGCGGAACTGGTATTCTCCTGCCGGTTGCTCTGCGTATTGACGGGGTGTCTGCGTGGCCGTCATAGCCTGGTTGGCCGCCGGTTGTGAGGCGGACTGGATGGCAGGCGCAGTGCTTGGTGCTTGCACAGGTGGAGGCGCAGCCGGCTGGGGTGCAGTGCTTTGCAGGGTTTGACGCGGTTGTTGAGGATAGGGACCGTACGGCACCGGCACGCCTGGTTGGTAGACCGCGCCTGGAAAGGCCGGCCTTGGTGGGGCGTAATAGGGCGGTGGCGGTGGTCTGCGACGGTCACGACGGTGTTTGTCCTTGGAATCGAACATATTCATCGGTGACGGCATATCCCTTAACGTCTCGAACGGATTGAATCCATCATTGCTGTCCCGATTTCGATAAGGTTCGGCCTGAACACAGTGGACCGCAACCAGTATGCAGGATAAGACTAACCAGGGTGTTTGCATCGATGAGACCCTCTTAGACGAAATACGCGAATCTTGTAATATAAGCCGCCATTCAGCATGATGCAAAAAGCCTCAGTATGAACCTGCCTCCCCTGATCGACGGGACTATCCTGAAGCGCTATAAACGCTTTCTGGCTGATGTGGAACTGCCGGATGGCCGGGTAGTCACTGCCCATTGCCCCAACACCGGGAGTATGCTCGGATGTTGGCGGCCTGGCGCTCCAGTGCAGTTATCGCATAGTGACAATCCAAGACGCAAACTTGCCTGGACTCTGGAACGAGTGGACATGGGGCAAGGTTGGATTGGCGTGCATACCGGGCGAACCAATTCGGTAGTCGGTGAGGCGCTCAGGGCGGGACGGATAGTGAGTCTTGCCGGTTATCGGGAGATACGCAGTGAGGTTGCCTTCGACCCTCCTGGTTTTGAGCGCGCCAGATTCGATTTCATGCTCAACGAGGGACCGGGTCCCGATATCTGGATCGAGGTGAAAAACGTTACCCTTTGGCAGGGTGGGCGGCTGTTGTTTCCCGATGCGGTCACCCAACGGGGCGTCAAACATCTGGAGCTGCTGGCTGAGGCCAGCCGCCGTGGATATCGGGCGGTCATGCTCTACGCCCTGAATCGCCCGGAGGGAAGTAGCTTCTCTGTGGCCGATGAAATCGACCCGGTGTATGGTGCCACCCTGCGCAGGGTGATCAAGCAGGCCGGGGTCGAGGTGTTGGCCTACCGCATTGAGCATCAGCAACAGACCATGCAGGTGACGGAGGCGGTCGAGGTTGATCTGAATTGAGCGGATCGACTGGATCGGTCAATAGCCCATGGAAGCCAGGTCGAGTCCAGAAGGCATATCCGGCAACAGACTGACCTGGCTCAGGATCTCCCCGGCCGGGGTCAGGCCCAGCCAACGGTAACCCGGGGGACAGGCGTCGATGCCGAAGTCATCCTGTCCGGCACTGAACTGGATGCAGGTGGAGGGCGTGCCCATCAACCTGACGGTACCATGCTCCCCCTCGAAATGCTGGTGAATATGTCCGCATACCACGCCTCTCACCTGAGGATGCCCATCGATCAGGGAGAGAAACCTGGCGCTGTTGTTCAAACCGATGCTGTCAATCCACTGACTGCCGACGGGCACCGGTTGGTGGTGCATGCAGATTAGCGTATGTTTATCGCCATGTCGGGTAAGATCCTTTTGCAAGCGGTCTAGTTGGTCCTCAGTCAGATTGCCTCCGGTCTCTCCCGGGATGGTGGAGTCGAGAAAGACCAGTGACCAAGCATCGAACTGTACACTCGAAATGGTGTGGACATTATCCTGATTGAGCAATTGATCCATTTTGGCCGGGATGTCGTGGTTACCGGGCAAGCAGTAGGCGGGGGCGCCGATCCGGGTCAGTCGGGCGCGTAATCGTTTGTAGCCTGTGTCGGAGGCGTCGTGTACCAGATCCCCGGTGGCGAGCACCAAGTCCGGTTTCCCAATGGTCTGCAGAGCCAGGTCGATAACCTGATCGAGGGTGTTCAGGGTATTCAGTCCGAGCAGGCATTGCGAGGGGTCCGCATAGAGATGGCAATCGGTCAATTGTAAAACCTTCAGGCTCCCGTGTGGCAGGTCCAGGGAGACCTCCATGGGTTGCTTGGGTTTACCGCCATTAAATTGGACCATGATTCCTTGAGCCTGATTTCCGGTCTGAATCAGCAGGCATATCTCCAGATAATTTTTTTCTGCGGATTATAGTAGTTCAGTTCCGGTAAAAGGGGCAATGTAGCTCGTCGTTTTTGGTTGTCCAATGCCTTAATGTATGAATTATTGCACAATTTCATGGGCTTTCAGCCCGAAGATCAGAGTGTATATTGCGATTAGTTTTTTCTATTGGAAAGGCTAAACTGACCCATATGACACTCAATGAACTCAGATATATCGTCGCCGTGGCTAGAGAGCGTCATTTTGGACGTGCGGCTGATACCTGCTATGTGAGTCAGCCAACTCTGTCGGTTGCGGTCAAAAAGCTCGAGCATGAGTTGGGTGTCGGGCTGTTTGAGCGCGGACAGGGGGAGGTCAGTGTCACGCCGGCGGGTGAACCAATCGTCTCCCAGGCCCAGCGTGTCATCGAGGAGGCGGCCAGAATTCGCCAGTTGGCCTCGCAGAGCAAAGATCAGCTGAGCGGCCCCCTGCGGGTCGGTGCCATCCACACGGTGGGTCCCTATCTCTTTCCCAATCTGGTCTCAGCGCTCAACGAAAGGGCCCCGCAGATGCCTCTGGTGATCAGGGAACACCTGACCGCGGTATTGACCGAACAGCTCAAACGGGGAGAGCAGGATGTGATCATTGTTTCGCTGCCTTATGTAGAACCGGGCATCGAGACCCGCACTCTGTATGACGAGCCCTTCTCGGTATTGTTACCGACGGGGCATCCACTGGCCGATCAGGCGTCGATCGCAACCGAACAACTGCAGGATGAGAATGTCCTCTTGCTGGGAGATGGACACTGTCTGCGTGATCAGATCCTGGCGTTTTGTCCAGGCTGTGTACAGGGAAATGCCCATGAAGAGAATCTGCAGCGTAATCTGGAGGGCTGCTCGCTGGAAACGATTCGTTGCATGGTCGCCAGCGGCCTCGGGATTACTGTGCTGCCTCACTCCGCTATCGATCGACCGGGCGTTCCGGGGGAAATGTTGATGACCCGACCCTTCAGCGATGAGACTCCCGGTCGCAGAGTAGCCCTCGCTTGGCGCAGGAGCTTTCCGCGACCTGATGCCGTCGCGTTGCTCTGGCAGGTGATACGTGACTCCATTCGTGCCGGCGTGGTGTTGGTGGAAGAGATGCCGCTGGAGTCGGCGGTTCACACCACCCGCTCATTACCACCATCCACCGGAATCTGAGCTGCGGTGGTCTTGGCGAACAGGGGGCCACAGAGTTCCGCCGCCAGCTCGGCCACATCACGACTGGTGATCTCGGTCTTCAACAGATTTCGAGTCTTGTATGCCTTGACACTCATGCCATAGTGAGCAGCGCGGGCCTCCAGTATATCCTGGCTCCAGAGTCCGGTGTCGAACACCGCGTCCGGGTGTAGGCTGTTGATGCGGATGCCATCCGCCGCCCATTCCAGGGCGACGATCCTCGCCAACTGATTGAGTGCCGCCTTGGAGGCGGAATAGGCGGCGGCGCCCATCCCCGGGGCCGGGACGTTTTTTGAACCGATCACCACCACCCGGCCCTGGTTTGGGGCCAGTTTGAGCAGTGGGTGACACTCCCGCAGCAGCCGCAGATTGGCGTCAAGGTTGATCTGCATGACCCGCCGCCACTCGTCATCGGAGAGCTCCGCCACCGCACAGCCGCCGGGAAACACCCCGGCGTTCAGCACCAGCATATCGAGACCCCCGAAGTTGAGCAGGGTCTGCTGCAGGGCCTGAGTAAGGGCTGCGGGATCGGTGAGGTCACAGGCGGCACCGAGAAAGCCCGGTGCGTCGAACAGGCCCTCGATGGCCGGGTCGAGGTCGAGACCGACCACCGCCGCGCCGCGGCTCAGCATGGCCTCGGCACAGGCCCGACCGATGCCGGAGGCGGCGCCGGTGATCATCGCGACCTCTCCCTGGAAGCGCGGCGGCTTGTCGGATTTGCCCAGCTTGGCCTGCTCCAGTTCCCAGTACTCCACATCGAAGATGGCCTTTGCCGGCAGGGCCCGCCAGCCCCCCAGGCGGTCGGCCCGCTGGATGATCTCGATGGTGTGGCGATAGATGTCAGCGACGATATCCACTTCCTGAGCGCTCTTGCCCAGAGTGAGCATGCCCAGCTCCCGGTCGAGCATCACCCGGGGCGCGGGGTCGAGCATCTGCACCGGGTTTCTCGCCTGGGGGGCATGGGTCTCGAAATACTCCCGGTAGGCCTCTGTGTATGCATGCAGCTCCCGGCCCAGCATCGGCAGGCGTTTGGTGCGGATCACGTGATCCGGGGTTGCCGGTCCCTGACCGGCGAGGCTCTCCAGGTCCTCCCGCCGGCAGAAATCCAACACTTGAGGGCTCCGGTAAGATTTCAGGATCATCGGCCGGCGTGCGGCAGTGCAGATTTGTTTGCGTATGGCGGGAATCGAGCTGAAGTCCGGGGTCGCCGGGATGACCTGGGTTTCGGGCAGCTCCCAGGCGTCCTGAGCTTGGAGATAGGCCTCGGCCCGGGTGACCAGCTCGATCATCCGCTCATAGGACTCCTTGGCGCTGGCGCCGAAGGAGAACAGCCCGTGGTTCATCAGCACCATGCCGACGGTTCCCCTGTGGGCTGCTCGAGGAAAGCGTTTGGCGACTTCGCGGGCCAGGTCGAAGCCGGGCATCACATAAGGGATGATCACCAGGTCATCCCCGTAGATCTCGCGGATGCGCGCCTCTCCGTCCGGAGTATTGCAGATGGCGATCAGCGAGTCCGCATGGGTGTGGTCCACATACTGATAAGGCAACAGGGCGTGCAGGATGGCCTCCACTGAGGCGGTGGGGGCGGACGCGCGGGTCTGGCGGGTCTTGAGCTGGTTGACCATCTCCATGTCGCTGAGTTCATCCAGTCCGCCCAGCTTCAACAGAGGCTCCATGCGCACCGGGGTGAAGCCCTCCACCTGGATACTGGCCAGATCCCAGCCGCTACCCTTGACATAGAGGATTTCCTCCTCCTGACCGAACAGGTCCGGCTGGGCGATCTTTACCGAGGTGTTGCCCCCCCCATGCAGTACCAGGGCGGGATCACTGCCCAGCAGGCGGGAACTGTACACCCGCAGGGAAAGGTCGTCGGTGAGCTGGGCGGCTTCACTGTCATTCCAGAGGCTTTTCATGTGCTTGTCCGAATGATATCAGCGAGTTGATGGGTTCGCTGTAAGATCGAGTGTTCAGGGTTCGTCGATACGGATCAGGGTGTAACCCATCTCCAGGTACTGATTGATCTGTGCCGGGCCTGAGGGGGCCACGTCTACATAGGCGGGAAAGTCGGATGTATCATCCCCCTGCCACTGGGCGTAGGTACCGCAGACATGCATGTCCACCCCCTGATCATGCAGCGACTCCACTTGCTGGTGCATCGGCAGAAACAGCTTGCGGTCAGTGTGCTTCAGGGCGAACATCTCAGCACCGTGACTGACCACAGCGATATCGAGACCGGGGAAGCGTTGGCGCAAACGCTCAATATAGGACCTGGTCTGGGGGATTGCCCAGGTCAAGTCGTCGAAGTCATCCTCGACAATTTCGAAAACCACGCCTTCAGGAGGGGTGGCGCCTGCCAACAGCCGCTCGATTTCGGAGGCATGAATGGTATTAGGAACTGGGAGCAACCAGAGGTAAATGAGAAAGCTGAGTTGCAGGCTGCGCAACAAGGGCATCAGCAATAGGTTAGAAGTTGTCGGTGGAGGTGAAGAGCCCGACCCGCAGGTCCTTGGCCACATAGATCTCGCGGCCGTCCACCTTCATCACCCCATCGGCCACGCCGAGTACCAACTTACGGCTGATCACCCGTTTCATATCGATGTGGTAGGTGACCTTGGCGGCCCTCGGCAGCACCTGGCCGGTGAACTTGACCTCACCGACGCCCAAGGCGCGGCCATGTCCCGGATTACCGATCCAGGCCAGAAAGAAGCCGACCAGCTGCCACATGGCATCCAGGCCCAGGCAGCCGGGCATGACCGGATCGCCGGGGACGTGGCAGTCGAAGAACCAGAGGTCCTTGCGGACATCCAACTCGGCCAGGATCTCGCCCTTACCAAATTCGCCCCCTTCATCGGCGATATTGATGATACGGTCCATCATCAGCATATTGGGGGTGGGCAGCTGTGCATTGCCGGGGCCAAACATCTCGCCCCGCCCGCAACTCAGCAGCTCATCACGGTTGAAAGCGGTCTGTTTGGTCATGGCTAGTCCGTCTCATGTTCGTTGGCGGCCGCTCGCGGCCTAAAAGGCCGGCTAGTTTCCTCGCTTCCCGGGAGTGTGTCAAATCAGGCCGGCCGGGAAACGGCCAGCCGATCCTGGATCTGGCTGACGATACCGTCTAACGGCAGAAAGCTGTTCTCCGTCTCCATTCTGCCCCGGTACTCCACCTGACCATTGTCCAGGGAGCGTTCGCCCACCACGATGCGGTGGGGGATGCCGATCAACTCCATGTCGGCAAACATGAAGCCGGGGCGTACGTCCCGGTCGTCAAGCAGTACATCGATATCTGCGGCGGTCAGGTCGGCATAGAGTTGCTCCACGGCATCTCTGACCCGTTGTGATTTGGTCATCTTCATCGGGCAGATCGCCACCTGAAACGGCGCCAGGGCGGCTGGCCAGATGATCCCCTGGGCGTCGTGATGCTGCTCGATGGCTGCGGCGACCACCCGGGAGACGCCGATACCATAGCAGCCCATGGTCATGGTGACCGCCTTGCCGTTTTCGTCGAGCACGCTGGCGTTCATTGCCTGGCTGTATTTATCGCCGAGTTGGAAGATGTGGCCCACTTCGATACCCCGGGCAATGGTCAGGGTGCCTTCGCCATCCGGGCTTGGATCGCCCTCCCGCACATTGCGCAGGTCGGCTATCCGCTCAGGCTCTGGCAGATCCCGTTCCCAGTTCAGGCCAAAGTAGTGTTTGCCGTCGATGTTGGCACCGGCACTGAAGTCAGCGCTTTTCGCCACGCTACGGTCGACGATACAGGGGATGGGCAGATTCAGCGGTCCGAGTGAGCCGGGGCCGGCGCCGATCACTTTGCGGATCTCCTCGTCGGTGGCGAAACGCAGGGGGGAAGCGACCTCCGGCAACTTATCCGCCTTGATCTCGTTGAGTTCGTGATCGCCGCGCACCAGTAGAGCAACCAGCGGGGCTTCGACCTCGTCCGAACTCTCCACCACCAGGGTCTTCACCGTCTGCTCGATGGGTTGGTCGAACTGTTCCACCAGTTCCTGGATGGTCTTGGCATCCGGGGTGTCCATCAGCTCCTTGTCGCGACCGGGCCGGGGGCGTTCCCCGGTCGGGGCGACCGCCTCCGCCAGCTCCACGTTGGCCGCATAGTCGCTCTCGGTGGAGAAGGCGATGGCGTCCTCGCCGGATTCCGCCAGCACATGGAATTCGTGCGAGGCGCTGCCGCCGATGCTGCCGGTATCCGCCGCCACCGGGCGAAAATCGAGACCGCAGCGGCTGAAGATGCGGGAATAGGCGGTATGCATCACCTCGTAGGTCTGTTGCAGGGAGTCGCCGTCGGCGTGGAAGGAGTAGGCGTCCTTCATAAGAAACTCCCGGGCGCGCATCACCCCGAAGCGGGGGCGAATTTCGTCACGGAACTTGGTCTGGATCTGGTAGAAGTTGATCGGCAACTGCTTGTAGCTGCGCAGTTCATTGCGTGCCAGTTCGGTGATGATCTCTTCATGGGTTGGGCCGTAGCAGAAATCCCGCTGGTGTCGGTCATGGAAACGCAGCAATTCCGGACCGTACTGCTCCCATCTACCGGATTCCTGCCAGAGCTCGGCGGGCTGGACCGTGGGCATCAGCACTTCCAGGGCGCCGGTTCGATTCATCTCTTCGCGTACGATGGTCTCCACCTTGCGCAGCACCCGCAGACCCAGCGGCAGCCAGGTGTAGAGGCCGGCCGCCAGTTTGCGGATCATACCGGCGCGCAGCATCAACTTATGACTGGCGGTCTCGGCGTCCGCCGGGGTTTCCTTGACGGTGTTCAGGGGGAAATTTGAGGTACGCATGGAAATGTCCAATATGGGTAAAAAAGGTGGATTCTAGCCCGCATTGGTGACTCGGTCACCAAAAGCTTTTCACCAAACGGCGTTGAGTCTGCCAGCATGGTCAATGCCCCGATCAACTGTTGTCTGACCCAGAAAAAGTTGACCTTGCGGCGAGGGTCATGTGCTTGTGCTGTAGGTTTTCGCTGACGCGTGATCCAATCTCCGGTTCTCTTGTTCGAGGAATGCCACAGAAGCTTAAGTCGGGGGGGCTGTAAAATGCACCCGTATTGTCATCATCTGGACAGCGCAGGGTGGATCTACTGACCGCTTCGGTGTTTCCCTGCTCAGGCAGCAGCAACGCCCAGAGTGGCTTGAGCATGCGCCTTTCATCCGAACCGCCGGGGCCATGGTGAGTGCGAGAAGGGGTCTTGTGCATCTGCACACGCATCACTGGCCTTAAGTTGAAGGGACAGAAGAGGGGGTTAGAAAGTGCCTCCGTTCCAGCCCCACATATGCCGTTGGGCATCGGCAAATTCGATATAGACCCGATCTGCCGGGATCTGTAGATGCTCAGTGATCAGGTTGCTCAAGGTTTTGGAAAATTCTGTCGTCCGGTCAATGGGCAGGCCGATGCTCTTGAGTTCGAGATACGCGAGGGGAGAACCGTTACCGGCGAAGCTCATAGTATCGTTGATCTCCAGAACAATCATGACATAACGCTCGGGTTTTCCCAGCATGTTGGCCAGTGTGGAAGAGGCTTGGGTCAGAAATGCCGAGCGAGCGGTTAGTGTGAGTTCCGTATTGGTCTGGATTTTTAATACCGGCATGCTTTCCTCTGCTTGTCTCACTGGTGACAATCGTGTTTTATCCGCTCTATTGTGGCTTGAATCCGTTGCAGCCGTTCCTCCTCGGTCAGACGTTTGTAATCTCCGTCAGCGGTCCTGAGCAGACGGTTGCCCAGCCCTTCCAGTTTGCGCAGATTGTCGCGGGCGGTCCGGCAGTTGGTCTCCTGTCTGATTCTTTCCTGTCGGGTCTTCTCCAGCTCCTCCTGGGCCAGCTGCCGGTCTTCTCTTTGATCTTCCAGTTGTTGTCTGAGGTCATCGAGTTTTTTTCTGGCGGCGGTGTTGTCGATCTGAGATTGAGGTTTTATCGTCAAGGTTTCCGCCTCTTGAGAGGGCGGGGGGGTTTGTGAATAGCTGACCACGCCGTTTTCGTCGACCCAGCGGTAGGTCTGGGCGATAGCGGCGAGGCTGTAGAAGCTCAGGCAGAGGAAAACGGTCAATACTTTCATTTACGCGCCGCTCCTTCGAGGCGACCAGACATCTCAAAAACCATTATGCGTTATGTCGGTATAATAGCAAGGATATAGGATCGCCAGTGAGACGGAATCTCTATGAGATATACAGGTGCCGGATTAGATCTCTTTCATTGCATAGTTCGACAACTGGCTTTCGTTACCGGCTTTGTCGTAGGCCTTGACCTTGAAGAAATAGGTGCCCGATGGGAGGTTCATGGCTTCATATTCGGTGACCAAGCCATCCTCGGTGTCTTTGACCATCACCATGTTTTGTTCATCCAGTTTCAGTTCGTCCATTCCCATGTAAATTCGATAACCGCCAATATCACTGCTGTCCAACGCGGTGCCATCGGTCCGCGTGGTTGGTATATTCCAGGTTAATTTGGCCGATCCGGTCGTGACACTGGGCTCTTCGACCATGATAGTGAGGCTGAGTGATGCTTCATTCAGGCTATCTGATACAGACAGGGTGATATCTTCGTAGAGACCGAAATCGTCGACCTCCGGAGAACCGGTAATTGCGCCAGATGCCCTGTCGAAACTGGCCCAGCTGGGCAGGTTGGTGATGTTGAAGCTCAAACTATCGTCGTCCGGGTCGGTAGCGTTGGGAATGAAGCTGTACGAGTCGCCAATGACGACACTGCTGGCTGGCGTGCCGCTGATGACGGGAGGCCGATTGGTATCCGTGACAGTGATGCCGAAGGGAGCCAGATAAACCCTGTCACTGCCATCAAAGACGCTGATCTTGATGTTGTTATAGTCTCCGGCACTCGCGAAGTCTGGTGTGCCGGACAAACTGCCTGAAGACTGATCGAAGCTGGCCCAGCTTGGGCGGTTTTCGATCTCGAAGGTCAAGTTTTCTCCGTCAGGATCACTGGCGTCAGGTATAAAGTAGTAGGTGTCGTTTTCGGCAACGTCGCTGGAAGGATTCCCGCTGATCGTTGGTGGCTGGTTGGTGTTATTGACGGTGATACTGAAGGTTTCCAGGGAGGTTGTGGAGTGGCCGTCTGAGACGCTAATTCTGATACTCTCGTAACTGCCCGCGTCACTAAAGTCAGGTATACCACTCAAACTGCCGGTACTGGTGCTGAATGCCGCCCAGGCGGGCTTGTTGAGAATCGTGAATCTCAGGGTATCACCATCAGGGTCGTTAGCTGAGGGTTTGAAATCGTATGCTTCGCCTTCAGCGGTACTCGAGCTGGGAATGCCTTCGATGAGCGGCGCCTGATTGGTTTCGCTGACCAGGATACTGAAGGCATTCAATGAGACCTCGATCATGCCGTCGGAGACGCTGATCTGGATATCATTGTAATCGCCGGCATCATCGAAACCGGGGGTGCCTGACAGAATGCCTGTGGTGGTATCGAAATAGGACCAGGGTGGTTGGTTCGATATCTTGAAAAGCAGGCGGTCTCCATCAGGATCACTGGCGATTGGCATAAAGGCGTAATTGTGGTCTTCCGCAACTTGAGTTGTTGGGGTTCCAGTGATCATTGGCGGCTGGTTGGCATCCTTAACCCTGATGCTGAAGGAGTTAAGAGCGGTTGTGACAAGACCGTCCGAGACATTGATTATAATGTTGTCGTAAGCGCCTGCGTCCTCTAGGGTAGGTGTGCCAGTCAAGCTACCTGAACTGGTGTTGAAGTCTGCCCAGGCTGGCTGGTTCTGGATGGTGAAGGTGAGGGGATCGCCATCCGGATCGCTTGCTGTAGGGGTGAAAGCGTAACTGAAACCTTCTGTGACGCTGGTATAAGGCACACCATCGATGTGCGGTGCGCGGTTGGTATTGCTGACCAGGATGTCAAAGGCGTCCAAGGGAGTACTGGCAGTGCCATCCGTGACGAAGATTTCGATGTTGTCGTAGCTACCGCTTTGGTCAAAGCTCGGTATTCCGGACAGCGTGCCGGTAGCCGGATCAAAACTGGCCCAGACTGGACGATTGTCGATGCTGAAGCTCAAGACATCACCGTCGCTATCGCTTGCTTTCGGGGTAAAGGCATAGCTCTCGCCTTCGGCAACGTTGATCGCGGGGTCGCCACTGATGAGTGGCGCACGATTCTCAAGGGAGCTGTCTGTTTCACTATCCTCATCGTGTGCAATTCCAGCAGCTGAGTTGGCGGCCTCGTTGATGGCCAAGATTTGCGTATCCGTAGCGGTGACGGTTGCTTGGATGCCTTGGTGGAGCGAACTGGCGATGGAAAGATCCAGGCCATGGTTGGCGAGTGCAGAGGTCAGGTCTTCGGTGGTGGCTGTTTCTCCCAGATCATTCAGGGCCTTGCCAAGACTTACGATGATCTGGCTCGCATCGATGACCTGGAGAGCTGCTAATGCGGCTGTAGCCTGGTTGAGCATCAGAGGGCTGATTTGGGTACTTCCATCCGCAGAGAACGTTTGGTCGCGGGTTCCCATGATGATGTTGATGGCCGATGTCAGGGCGTCATCCGCCGCTACATCGTTGACATGCAGATCATGCAGCATGGTTTCGAGTAAGACCTGCAGGCCGACCACATGAGAAACGGCAGTGATACGCGGCATCGTGCGATCCGCTCCAATGCCGTCCAGATTCCCGTCCGTCAGGTCGGCGGCCAGGGAAACCAAGATGCCGTCTTCATCAACCGTGGGATCATTGATGAATCGCTTGGTACGCCGTAACATTTCGGCCAGTGCTTCGCTGGCATGGGTGATTGTCACCACATTGTGTTCATCGATTGCGCTGGTAACCGGATTGCTGACGAGAGCCAAATCCAGACCGAAATTGAGACTTGTCAGTACAGTGTGGGTCGCCTGTTGCAGGTTAACCGTAGTGAGTCCTCCAGGCATGCGTTGTGCCGTTTCAACAATCAATGTGGAGTGAGGATTCAGATTCGCCTGATGTGATCCGTCGTCAAGGATGACCGAGGCTAGGGTGAAATCGGGTGTCGTCCCTGTGACCAGGTCGAGGCCATTATACGCCTTCAGGATAAGCGGGAAGTCTTCCTCCCGGGTCTCGACTTCCAGCAGATAGTTTGCCTGGTCGTCGCTGGTTGTGGTGGCAAGAAATCTGCCTCCGTCGCTTTTCACGTTGATGGTGGCTCCAACGATAGGTCCGTCGCCAACACTGCCGCTGATTGTCATCTTATTGGTGGGATTGCCAGGCTCCGCTTCGGACGTCTCATTCCTCGACTCATCAGTGCAGGCTGAGATCAACAGGGTCAATATCAGGATGCCGATCGGTTTAGGAATTAATTTCATCTCGCCCTTCTCTTGATGTCACTTCTAATATCAAGGTTTACGACGCTTGATGAGTCACCTCCATAGTCACGTTCACAAATTACTCAGATGCGTTTCACACAAAATATGGGTCTCTTCAAGATTATGAATCATTTCACTTATTTGCAGGAACGCTGTCACGCGCTCCGGTTACAGTACCATCCTGTCACACTACATGAGGGTCTTGATGATTGGCGTGTGGGTGATTGATGTGCAGGGCCTCTATGGTTGCTGCAGATCAATGTATGCTTGACCTGCATTGGCACTGTAAGTATTTTGTACTGTTCTGATGCGAAATCTAATTCGCCGGATACATTGGTCTGACTGGAGGTTCCCAAAGTGGAATTAAGTGGTGGCGAGATCGTCGTTCAATGCTTGAGAGACGAAGGCGTTAAGCATGTGTTTGGTTACCCTGGGGGTGCCGTTTTGCATATCTATGACGCGATCTTCAAGCAAGATGAGGTACAGCATATCCTCGTTCGACATGAGCAGGGCGCGGCCCATGCGGCGGACGGCTATGCCCGCTCAACGGGTAAGCCGGGTGTGGCGTTGGTCACCTCCGGCCCGGGTGCGACGAATGCCGTAACAGGTATCGCTACCGCGTACATGGATTCCATCCCCCTGGTGGTATTTACCGGCCAGGTGCCAACTCCGGTGATTGGCAGTGATGCCTTTCAAGAAGCGGACACCATCGGCATCACCCGCCCCTGTGTGAAACATAATTTTCTGGTGAAGCGGGTGGAGGATCTGGCTGAAACCATCAAAAAGGCTTTCTTCATCGCAACCACTGGCCGACCGGGTCCCGTGGTGATCGACATCCCCAAGGATGTGACCGATCCGGGGATCAAGATCCCCTATGAGTATCCGAAGAAGGTCAAGATGCGTTCCTACAATCCTGTGTCAAAGGGGCATCTGGGACAGATCAAGAAAGCGGTGAACATCATGCTCAAGGCGGAGCGGCCGGTCTTCTACACCGGTGGCGGTGTGGTGCTCGATGATGGAGCCAAGTCGTTGACGGAGCTGATCGAGGCTTTAAACTTTCCGATCACCCAGACCCTGATGGGACTCGGCTCCTATCCGGGTAGCGGGAAGCATTTCATCGGCATGCTGGGCATGCACGGTACCTATGAGGCCAATATGGCGATGCATGAGACGGATGTGTTGGTCGCCGTCGGGGCCCGATTCGATGATCGTGTCACTGGCCATGTGGAGAAGTTCTGTCCCAACGCTACGATCATTCACGTGGATATTGACCCGTCATCTATTTCCAAGAATGTGAAAGTGGACGTACCGATCGTCGGGCCGGTCAAACAGGTGCTAAGAGACATGCTCAAGGTGGTCAACGAGCACAAAAAGGGTACAAATGAAGCTGCGTTGAAAAAATGGTGGACACAGATCGATAAATGGCGCTCCATGGACTGTCTCAAATACGACCGAAAGAGCAAACTGATCAAGCCACAGTATGCCGTCGAGGTCATGCACAAGGTGACCAAGGGTGATGCCTTCGTCACCTCGGACGTGGGTCAGCATCAGATGTTCGCGGCTCAGTTCTACAAGTTCGATAAACCACGCCGTTGGATCAATTCTGGTGGCCTGGGCACCATGGGGTTCGGTTTGCCGGCAGCGATCGGTGTACAGATGTCCCATCCTGATGCGATGGTGGCCTGTGTTACTGGTGAATCGAGTATCCAGATGTGTATTCAGGAACTCGGTACCTGCCTGCAGTACGATCTACCGATCAAAATCATCCTTTTGAATAACGGCTATATGGGCATGGTGCGGCAATGGCAGGAATTTTTCTACGAGAGCCGATACTCCCAGTCGGGGATGAGCGTCAATCCGGATTTCGTCAAGCTGACCGAATCCTATGGCCACGTGGGGATGCGCGTGGAGAAACCGGAAGATTTGCAGGGTGCCATGCAGGAGGCCTTCGGTATGAAGGACCGGTTGGTGTTCATGGATGTGGTGGTGGATCCCTCGGAAAACGTCTATCCGATGATTGCAGCAGGTAAGGGGCAACACGAGATGTATCTGTCTCCTGAGAGTGAGTTGGTCTGATGCGGCATATAATTTCAATCCTTATGGAAAATGAATCCGGTGCGCTTTCTCGGGTGGCTGGTTTGTTTACCGCGCGTGGCTATAACATCGAATCTTTGACCGTGGCGCCGACCCAGGACCCCAGTCTGTCCCGCCTGACACTGGTGACAAGGGGCAGCGATGAGATCATCGAGCAGATCACCAAACAGCTCAATAAGCTGATTGATGTGGTCAAGTTGGTTGATCTCTCCGAGGGATCCCATCTGGAAAGAGAGATGATGATGATCAAGGTGCGCGCCGAGCGTACCCAACGCGAAGAGCTCAAGCGCTTGGTGGATATCTTTCGCGGTAAGATCATTGATGTCACGGATACCAGCTACATCATAGAGATGACCGGCGCCGCCAGTAAACTCGATGCGTTCATCGAGGCGGTGAATGACGAACTGATCGTCGAAGTGGTGCGTACCGGTCCCTCGGGTATTGCTCGGGGTCCGAAAGGCCTTGGTGTCTAACACCTGCATCTCTAGACCCGCAATATTCTGATCTGCTGTGCGTGACAGGCGAATCCTCAGCAGGCATCTAAGAAACAGAAACTCATAGTATCCAGGGACATTAACATGGCTATCAACGTATATTACGACAAAGACTGTGATCTCTCGGTTATCAAGGGTAAAACAGTGAGTATCGTCGGGTATGGTTCACAGGGACATGCGCACGCTAACAATCTGAAAGATTCGGGCGTCGATGTCATCGTCGGTCTGCGTGAAGGATCACCCTCCGCCGTTAAGGCGGAGCATTCCGGATTGACAGTGAAATCCATCGAACAGTCGGTGCAGAATTCCGATGTGGTTATGATCCTGGCACCCGATGAATTTCAGTCGAAACTCTATCGTGAACAGATTGCCCCGAATATCAAAAACGGTGCGACTCTGGCATTCGCGCATGGTTTTGCCATTCACTTCAACCAGATCGTACCGCGGGAGGATCTGGATGTAATTATGATCGCACCCAAGGCGCCCGGCCATACGGTGCGCAGTGAATACGAGATGGGCGGTGGAATACCGGACCTGATCGCCGTCTACCAGGACGCCACCGGTACCGCCAAGGATACTGCCTTGTCCTATGCCTCCGCCATCGGCGGAGGTCGCACCGGTATCATCGAAACCACCTTCAAAGATGAGACGGAGACCGATCTGTTCGGGGAGCAGGCGGTGCTCTGTGGTGGCGCAGTCGAATTGGTGAAAGCCGGTTTCGAGACCCTCACCGAGGCAGGTTATGCACCGGAGATGGCCTATTTCGAATGTCTGCACGAGCTGAAATTAATTGTCGACCTCATGTACGAGGGCGGCATTGCCAATATGAACTACTCGATCTCCAACAACGCTGAATACGGTGAATATGTCACCGGTCCCCGGGTGATCAACGAGCAGAGTCGTGCCGCTATGAAACAAGCTCTGCACAATATCCAGACCGGTGAGTACGCCAAGCAGTTCGTGATGGAGGGGCAGCTCAACTATCCCTCCATGACCGCTTGTCGCCGCTTGAATGCAGCACATCCTATTGAACAGGTTGGTGAGCGATTGAGAGGAATGATGCCCTGGATCAAGAAAATCGTCGATAAGTCAAAGAACTGATCAGCAGTAAATCGATCTACAAAAGTCAGCAATCGCCAACCTTTGGGTTGGCGGTTGTGTTTTCGGAGAAGCAAGATGTCGAAGAATGATGTGAAAAAAGTGGTACTGGCTTATTCTGGTGGGCTCGATACCTCCATCATCGTGAAATGGTTACAGGACGAGTACCAGTGTGAGGTGGTGACATTTACGGCCGATATCGGTCAGGGAGAAGAGGTTGCCCCGGTGAGAGGTAAGGCGGAGGCAGCGGGTATCAAGGAGATCTATATCGAGGATCTCACCGAAGAGTTCGTGCGGGACTATGTCTATCCGATGTTTCGTGCCAATGCGATCTATGAGGGCGAGTATCTGCTGGGTACCTCGATCGCCCGTCCGCTCATCGCCAAGCGACTGATCGAGATAGCCAACGAGACCGGTGCCGATGCGATCTCTCATGGTGCGACAGGCAAAGGCAACGATCAGGTACGTTTCGAGCTGAGTGCTTATGCCCTGCGTCCTGATATCAAGATCATTGCCCCCTGGCGAGAATGGGATCTCACTTCCCGTGAAAAATTGTTGGCCTATGCAGAGGCCCACGGTATCTCCATTGAGATGAAACGGGACGGTACCAAGTCACCCTATTCGATGGACGCCAATCTGCTGCATATCTCCTATGAAGGTTATGACCTGGAGGATCCTTGGACCGAACCGGGTAATGAGATGTGGCGCTGGTCTGCAGCTCCCGAAGAGGCCCCGGATGAGCCTACTTATATCGAGTTGACCTTCGAAAGGGGGGATGTGGTGGCAGTCGACGGAGAATCCATGACACCCGCCGGTGTTCTCGCTCTGCTGAATAGGCTGGGTGGCCGGAATGGCATTGGCCGAGCCGATATCGTCGAAAACCGCTATGTGGGCATGAAATCCAGGGGTTGTTACGAAACCCCCGGTGGAACCATCCTGCTCAAGGCCCACCGGGCGATGGAGTCCCTGACCCTGGACCGGGAGGCTGCTCATATGAAGGATGAACTGATGCCGCGCTATGCGAAGCTGGTCTACAATGGATATTGGTTTGCTCCTGAACGGGAGATGCTACAGGCTGCAATCGATCAAACTCAGCGGGTGGTCAATGGGTTGGTGAGGCTCAAGCTCTACAAAGGCAATGTAATGGTGGTGGGGCGTAAATCGGATACTGACAGCCTGTTTGATGAGACCATTGCCACTTTCGAAGATGATGCCGGTGCCTATAATCAGCAGGATGCGGAAGGCTTCATCAAGCTGAACGCACTGCGATTACGGGTTGCTGCAAAAAAGTCCGGCAAATAACCGAAAGGAGCTGAGTCGAATGGATGCTCCCATCCGGCTCAGTTCTGAATAGGTAACAGCGATACTCCTAGTCGATAAAAAATTGTTGGCTTAACTCGGCCTTGTAGAAACGCGTCTCACCTTTCGGTTTGACTTGCAGTTGAAAATTCAAGGTCTCCTGGTCGGCGATTCTGAATTCACCAATGAAGTAGATGGCTTCCCCTTCGGTGATCCGGCGCATGGGGATGCTGATCAGCTGACCCCGAATGTTTGTGGCCTTAGCCATGACGATGGCATCAACGGCCTTACCCGTGGTTTCCGCTACATTCTTGATGACACTGACGTTCAGCATGCCTCGATACTTACTGCGTTGGATACGATACTGTTTGGCGACTGCCGGGTCCAGTGATGCACTGGGTATGGCGTTGTGATGGATGGTATATCCCGGAATGCTGGTGCTGTTTTCCGCCCAGACATTACAGGTGAACAGCAAAAGAGTCAGTAGCCCCAGGTGTAAGAAGTAGATAGATTTCATCG
>JAAUXZ010043418.1_pt1 | contig 30711 bp, 32 predicted proteins | sample 7278131 | NCBI WGS metagenome assembly JAAUXZ01 (sample SAMN14350119, study PRJNA611818) | marine sediment metagenome | isolation source: surface marine sediment (3m) | place: French Polynesia: Moorea | collected 2018-08 | reverse complement strand
TGCCATGATTAAAATAAAGTGGGTAACAAAATTGGAGTATAGGTAGAGTAGGCGATGGACTTCCACAAGGACAGCAGGTATTTACCAGCCACCGCCACCGCCACCGCCGCCGCCACCACCGGATGAACCTGAGGAGGAACCAGATGATGATCCCGGCGCAGTTGAAGAGGTACTGATCGCCTTATCCAAGCTACCGGATAATGAATCTGAGAAAGTGCTGATACTATGATGACGGTTATGATACAAAAATCCACGAGGTTTGTATTCATGGTCTACAAGGCCTGCACTGACGGCCTGTTCGAGTTTTTGGCTCCACGCATGATCAACACCCAGGGCGATGGCATAAGGAAGAAATCGTTCATAGATATCAGTGGTAAAACGCGGTTGTCCTGATAAATTGATTTCATCCTCCTCCGCAATATTCAGGTATTGTTTAAATCCTTCGATTTCATCCAACAATTTTCGACCGGCCCGTGTGGGTGCTTTAAGCCACTGTTGAAAAAGGAGATTACTTGCCATAATCAGGTAGAGACTGATCACGATGGGCCAGGCGACCTGGTTAAACATGAGCACGAGTTGACTGAGGGTATCCCCGGCAATGTAGAAAAAGGTTCCTAAAACCACGATCTGCAAAGCGATTTGACTGAAAGCCAGTGTTTTGCGCTTTTTGAAATATCGCTTGAACGTCATACCTATTACAAAAAAAGGTATCATAGTAAAAATGCCTAGGAATATCGTGGCATTTTGTATTTCAGGATTAGGGATTTTACTAAAGGCATAAGCCAGGGAAACCAGGCTGATCAAAATGCCAGGGAAAAAGTATTTTTTGTTGGTCAGAAAATAGAGTTTTTCATAATCTGCACGCAATGAAGTTTCGTGTTGTTTAATAGCCTTGGATAAACGTCGATGATTAGAACGTGACAGGGTTATTTCATTTGAAGTCTCAAATAAGGTATCCAGAATGATGGCTTCACCTGCTGCGAAGTCAGAATATTCCGGATTTAATCGAGATATCACATAATCACCGGAATCGTTTTGATCAATATTGATTTCGCCTTTAATGACCAGGTTGACAATGGCTGCAGTAAAACAACTTTTATCATAGGCCATCTGTGAAATGAAACGAGTGGATGCGGGCGAGAAACCTTTGGGTGCTTGATAACGCGGATGGATAGCGCCTTTGACTGGATCCTTTCCGACCTTCAGCCAGAGTCCTCCGTAGAAAATCAATACCAGTATTAATCCCCCGAGTGCAAGCAGACTATGCTGATTATCTTCAACGAAGCGAGCCTGCAGCTCTTCAGCCGTCGGTGCTTGAATGATACCTTTAGGCCAATTGGCGACCACCGTTAACCCTTCGTTGGGTGCGAGGGGCTGGGTCGTTTTGAAATTGAAGCGTTTCCCATTCTGAATGCGGTGGGTAAGAAATTGCTGGGTGGATCCACTGGCACCGGTATAACCGGTCAAATTGACCTGGCGACCATCCACTGCCTGCGGCAGTATGATATCCGCAGAAGCCTGCTGTATGGGAAATATCCAACCATTGCCAGTGACGTTCCAATAGAGTTCATCATAGTCCGCAAAAAAACCGAGTTGGCGGTTAGTGGTATATTCCAGCTGGTAGCGATAGATTCCGGGGTCCAGTAACGTGTTGCGATCTCCTATGTAAACACGTTGACCATTGCCGTGTGGCTGTAGATGAAAGGGCTCTGCCATACCATCGCGTTTTACCGCAAGTACCTTAAAACCCACACGGGTGATGGCACCCCATTGATCCTGGTAGATGGTAGGAAAATCACGATAAATTCCTCTTTGAATCCGTTGACCTTCCGCTCGAACTTCCAACGTTTCAACGACATGAAGCGCTCCATTGGGAGCGATCGTAATCCGGCTGTGAAAAGATAAAATGGTTTCTTCTGCTAATACAGTATTAAATATCAACAGGAACCATAACCCTAATAGACGCAGCATCATGAATACAAGGTTCCTATTCTAGTTCGAAATAATCTGCAGGTTTAAAGCGTAACAGCCGGGCCACGATCAGGTCTGGAAAGGTGTCGATGCGCGTGTTTAACTGATTAACAGCCCCATTGTAGTAGCGCCTGGCAAAGTGTATATCCTGTTCTACCGCGGTGATTTCCTGTTGTAAGTGCAAGTAACTTTTATTGCTCTTTAGATCCGGATAATCCTCAGCCAGGGCAAAGATGGAAAATAAGGATCCAGAGAGTTGGCTCTCAATTTGCCCACGGGTTTTAACATTTTCCTGGGTACGCGCCTGGCGTCGCAATTCAGTAACGGCTTCCAGTGCAGCCTGTTCAAAACTGGCATATTGTTTCACTGCCGTGACCAGTTTGGGAATGAGATCATGGCGTCTTTTTAACTGAACATCAATATCGCTCCAACCGGAAAACACGCGGTGTTTTTCTCTTACCAGGCGGTTGTAACTGATAATGAGGATGATCAGTAGGGGAAATAAAATCAGTAAAGTGGCCCAGAGCATGGGCAGAACGACTCCGGATACAAGCAGTGTTAAGAAATGATGATCATACTGATTTCAGCCCGGGTTACTAGCCGGGCGAGGCCCATTAGGGAATAAAAAACCCGGCTGAAGCCGGGTTATTCATGATTATCGGCGCAGTTTGGGTTCTATCTTAACGCCATCCTTTTTCTGTCCAAAACCAAAACCACCGGTGTCGTCATAGGGTTCAGCCTCGCCAAACTTGAAGCCTTCACTGAAGTTTTTCATTTCTCCTGGAGCATCCCCAGCTGCGTTTTTGAATTCATCACCGACATCAATTGGATTGGGTACCGAAATGGTCGGAGATTCCCAGCCACCGGGCATACGACCCAGTGAATTAGGGGTAATCATCATGTCTTCCCAGGCCCATGCCATACCCTCTTTGGGATCGTCAAAATCAAACCATTTATCGGGTCCACCACCCGGCTCCCAGAGGTCATCATAATCACGGTTCCAGGGCGCGGGTCCCCAGCCACGATTCCATGGGCCGTCCAACGGGGCAGCGTCTTCCCAGATGCTGTCACGACCAGGCCAAAATTCCTCGCCTATATCCGAATTCCCGGAAAAAGGCATTTTGTTCTTGTTAAAAAATTTGTTCTTTTTCTTGTAGGGGTAATAGCCATAAGGTGCACTATAACCATAGGGTTGGTTATATGCGTAAGGCTGATTGTAGTTGTAAGGGGTTGCATAGTTATAGTTACGGTATCCATAAGGATCGCTGTAGCCATAAGCAGGGGTATTATAGTTATAGGCATTATAATCATACTGATTATAACCGTATCCATACGGAGAATATCCCTGCGCAAAAGCGGGCTGAGCAGTTAAGGCGACAGTAGCCAAACCGGTCAATAATACTGTCTTAATTTTCATGTTCTCGTCATCTCCAAGGTAGCCTGCCCCCAAGAGAAATTATCGAGGACAGGGATTAGATATTGCTTTTCATTGGATCGAAATATACCAAAAAAGTGCCAATAAATCAATATTAGAATATTCTAATATATCTCATAATACCTTTCAGCAGCGGTTACTGTCTGGGTGATGAGGGTAGCAATGGTCATGGGACCTACCCCACCGGGAACCGGGGTATATGCATAACAGCGATCCTTAATCGCGCTTAATTCAATGTCACCAATGGCGCCGGGGTGGTAGCCGGCATCAATGACAACAGCATCATCCTTGATCCAATCCCCTTTAATTAACTCAGGCTTTCCAACGGCACCGACGATGATATCGGCCTGTTTTACATAGCGAGGTAAGTCCTGAGTGCGTGAATGACAGATTGTCACCGTGGCGTTTTGGTTGAGCAACATCATTGCCATGGGTTTTCCCAGGATCGCACTTCGGCCAACGACTACGGCATGCTTGCCCGAGATATTGATATCATAATGCTTGAGAATACTCATGATCCCCGCTGGGGTTGCAGAACCATAGGCAAATTCTTGCATGGCCATTTTACCGAAGCCCAGGGAAGTCACGCCATCAACATCTTTGACCAGGGCTATTTGGTCAAAACACCGACGTTCATCAACCTGGGGAGGTACCGGGTGTTGCAATAAAATGCCATGGACATCCGGATTATGATTCAGTTCGTTAATCTCGGTGAGTAATTGATGGGTGTTAATATCACTGTCCATCATGACTTGAATGGACTCCATACCTACACGGCGACAGGCATTGCCTTTCATACGGACATAGGTGGCTGAAGCGGGGTCATCACCCACCAGAATGGTTGCCAGTATAGGTGTGATACCTTGGGTCTTTTCTTTGATGACCTCAACACGTTTGGCCAGTTGTTGTTCCACTTGTGTGGCAAGGGCTTTTCCATCCAGAACGATCGCAGACATCGAGATTCCAAGAGATAAGAACTTACAAAGGGCGGGTATTATATAGGGTGATAATGAGTCGGTCTAACCTTGGTCGAAGATTCGTATAAATGTAAACTTTTTAAAGTATGGGCTTCTGCCAGAACTCAGCGTGACCATGGCGTTCATCCAGTTGATAAGGTGAATAACCGGAAGCAAGATAAGAAACCTTGGCTTTTTCATTATGATTTAAGACTTCAAGTGTCATTTTGCAACAGCCCCGATCACGCGCAATTTCTTCGGCCTTTTGCATCATTTGTGCAGCAATCCCCTGGCCACGATGGCTTTGCTTTACATACACATCATGGATATTCATTAAGGGTCGACTCGCAAAAGTAGAAAATCCTTCAAAACAGTTACATAAACCCACGGCTTCCTTATCATCCCAGGCCAGGATCACCACGCAATCATCACGTTCGGCCAGATGTTTGGCCAGGTTATTTCGGGTGTATTCAGAAAGTGCTTCACCCCCTCCCATGGGATGAAGGGCGTATTCATTCAAAAGGTTAACAATCGCCGTTGCCTGATGGTTATCAGAAGGGTTCGCACGCTCAATTTTAATCATTTCGTATTTAGAATTTCTGTTACAGATGAGGCAATATGAATCAAGGGTAACTTAGTCTGAATTGATTACCTAACAGAATTAAAATTCAATCAAAAGATATAGCCGATCGATTATTAAAAAAAACCCCCTCATCAGGGGCAAGTTGGGAGGTCAATCGATGAGCAGTATTACTTAGTCACAATCATCATTTTGCACAACCATACCTTGTTGTATTTCTTTGGTACGGATGAACATCATGTGTTCGATTCTGTTGAAATGATCCGTTAACGCGGATTCCACATCCTGTTCAAAGAGTCCATCGTAGATAAAGATCTGTCCTCTCTGCTCCTCGTGGAGGTGCTTTGGACTGGGTTGAAGCAGTCTTTTAAGTTGCCACGAAGCCTGGTTGTTGCCCTGGCTTGGTGTAACCATTAAAAATAAGATCGTAACCGCAACAAAATTGAATGGATAATGTTTCATTGCCTGTCCCTAGGTCAGCATGAAGACTCATTCTAAAACTTTAGTTAAAAGAGTAAATGACAATACGTTGGTGTATGGGTAAACATCACGAAGGCCAGGGCTGAATTGTGTGTCAGAAAATTCTTACTTTTATCCATCACAAGCCTTAATCACACAATAAGTGATCATGCGATTAAGGCATTAGATCATAACGCTGTTATTCATCAGTCAACCATTTATACATAATAAAGGCATCTACCAGACCCAACCGCAGGTGATTGAAAGCTTTGGGCAATCGTCCGATAATTTCAAAGCCAAGTTTGTTCCATAAATGGACCGCTGCTGCATTCGAAGATACGACCAGGTTAAACTGCATGGCCTTATAACCCAGTTCAAGGGCGCTTTGTTGAGAATGCACACAGAGTTGAGTGGCGATGCCTTGCCCTCGTGCTTGGGATGAGACCATGTAACCGCAGTTGCAGACGTGCGCACCAAGGCCGGTTTGATTAGGTTTGATGTAATAGGTACCGACAATTTCCTCATCCAGTTTGGCGACAAAGGTTTTCTGAGGTATTTCCATCCATTGATGAAAGGCCTCTTCTTGGTTGATGTCGGGTGGATATGGATATGTGTCACCCTTGGCTACAATCTCCTGGAAGATGGGCCAGATTTGTTGAAAGTCCTTGGCAGTGGATTCGTGGATGCTCAATAACAATCTTAAATCTCAAAAATATTCATTTAGAATACTTAATCTTATTCAGAATCTACGGTACTCACAAATGTTAGAATCGTCGGGATCATTATTTTCTTTGATGACTTTATCGATTTATGAATAAAAAGCCTTTAGGAGTTCTAGTCCTTCATGGATTTTCTTCGAATCCGGATAATTATCGGCATTTCATTCCGTTATTAGAGACTCTTGAAATTGAATACCGAGTACCGTTGCTCAGTGGCCATGGCGCAGACACTCCTTGGGCGTTAAGTGGCGTGTCTTGGCAATCTTGGATTGAAGACTGCAATTTATCGTTAATTGAACTCAGCTCAAAAGTGGATCGAGTGATCATTCTGGGTCATAGCATGGGAGGATGGTTGGCATTAAATCTCTCGATTGATCATCAATACCTGATTGATAGCGTTATTATCGCCGGGGCTTCGTTACGAACCGTATCCAGATTTGGACCCGGACGCCCGTTGCATTTTTTGGTACCGGCCATGTATCGGATTTACAAACGTTGGGATTTTTCGGCCATTTATACAGATCGAAATCTATCGGAAACGGATCCCAGTTATGACTGGCTTCCTATAGATGCTTTTGCCGAACTCTTTGATTTGTTGAAAATGACAAAAGCGAGAATCCACCACGTCAAGGTACCCACGTTAATTTTACATAGTTTAATGGATTCAACGAATGACCCACGAGGCGTTGATGAATTGGTTGAAGCCATTGCCACGCCTTTTGAAGAAAAACGCGTCGTTTGGTTTGAAAAAACCGAACATTCAATGTTTTTGGATTGTGAGCGAGACCAGGTGAATGCAACCATTCTAGATCACATTAAAGAGCGTACTAAGATTAACGGCAATAATCATTAATGGCATAAAAAAACAGTTTGACGGGTCGAGAATGAGCAAGTGGAGGAGCGTGCATAATCGTGATCGTTCCAATCGCGGTATTCTGACGACACTATCGTTCAATGAAAGCAGTCTGGAAGCGTTTTAATTTGATAGCCTTTTGAAGGCGGATAACCCTTTAGCGTTTGTGTCTCAAGGCGCAGCTATAAGCGTTTTTTGCCCATAATTGAGTAGTCGCTTCATCTTCAAAAAAAGCTTCTGGTGCCTGGTGATAATGCATGTGATAGGGCTTGCCTTTTTTATAGTACGTAAACGGTTTCAGGTTAAGTTGGGTAAATTGAGATTCAGAATCAAGGTCAGACTTTAAATAGAGCTCGTTGTCTGCGATTAAGGCAAACATTAATCCATTGTGAAAAATTCCATAACCGCCAAACATTTTGCGGTAAGTGGTTGGAAATACGTTTTGCAGTCGGTCGATGACTTCGATTACAAAAGGGTCGTCTGCAGTCACTGGTTTTCGGCCAGTTTATCTTCTGCTGTTTTAAACTGACGAATGCCCTCATAGACGATCTTCCATTGTTCGCTTTGATGCTTTTTCCAAAAAATCTCTTTAGGACTGCTGACATTTAGATTACTGCTTTGATAATCCTGATCGTATTGCATCAAGACAAGATCCTGTTCTCCAGGATAATGGAATATATTGAGATTGCTGAATTCAATTTTTATATTGGTGCGGTCACGTTTAACCCAGCGTTTATGACCTTCCCATTCCCTGAAGTCTCTACCATTAGCATTAAAATCAGTTTCAGAATAGTGTCGGATATACTGGTTGTGATCATTACTTTCCCAATCCTTGATCCAACGGGTTAACTGTTGCAGCATCGATTTTTGAGTATCCCGCCATTGCTCAAGTGTTAACCAATTAATACTTTCAGCTATGATCACGGGGGTATGTTGGTCGTGGTTAATGTATTGATCAATTCGGCTAAAGTCAGGATTGCTCACAACGACGCAACCATTGCTGGACCAGGGTGCTCGATTATAGGTGTGAGAAGGAGTGCCATGGATCCAGATGCCACCGCCCGTGCGGTTTTTTCGGATGTCCCAGACGTTGGGATAGTTGACTGGAAAAGCCCCCAGGCCATACAAGTCCGGTAATTCCTGGTCGTCAATATAGCGGGTGACATGATACACACCGATCGGCGTCTTTTGGTCTCCCCGTTTTTGCTTGCCAAAACCTTTAACGCCGATACTGATAAAGTAATCGGTTTCCAACACTGGCATACCGTTCACATTGCGGTACACGTAAAGCCGGGACAGGGATTGGTCAACGACGATGGCATAGGGTTGGTTTTCAGCCAGCTGAATAATATTCTCAGGTAAATAACCTTCATAAGCAGGTGCTTGCTGATTGGATAAACGCTGCTTGATTTCAAAGGTCAAATCATCGAGTTTCGGTTCCGTATGGATACCCGAACCTATCCCGGAAAGGATGCCTGCCTTGGCCATCAGTAGATCGGCATATATCAGTTGTCCCACTTTACTGGTCGGATAATGACGTAAAAATTCACGTGAACCGGTTAAAGCCTGCTCATGATTAAGGTTCTGGATGTCTTCAAGTGTTTTAAAAAGACCTTGTTCGTAATGCAAGGGCGCAGAGCTCTCGGCCATTACTGGCGGGATCAGGGTCGCTGTAAAACAATACAGCAAGAAAGCAAAAAATCTAATCATAGAACGGCCAGGGTATTTTCACGGCTTATTTTCCACTGGTTACCGGATTTAGATAAATATAATCGTTTAACCACTTTATCACTGTAATTTGGAGATGAGTATGCCTGATGAAAATCGATAATAACCTGATTTTGAGTTTGTGATTTTACCCGGATGTTACTGAGTTGAATATTGATTTTACCCGGCCGATTGATGCGGCTTTTACGATATTGACGCCATTGTTCATGGTTGGCTTTGCGGCCCTTGAAGTCCATAGTGTAACTGTTTAAATATGACTTGAAATCTTTATTGCTCCAGGCATTGGCCCAGTCTTGAACTAACTTGATCAAGGCTGATTCAGATGTCATTTTAGCCATCGGCGGGTTGTCATCAACCATGGCGGTAATTTGTTTTACAGGTTTCACTTTCTTGGGTTCAGGCTCTTGTATCTTTGCCAGCTGAACCGGTTTATTCTCGGGTTGTAGAGCCGGTGTGGTTTTCGGCAGGCTATGCAGGCTGGTTAAAGCCGTTAACTGGATTTTGTGAACGACACTACTGGGGTCCTTTTCTTCACTGAGGGCGCGTCGATAAGCCTCGCTGGCGAGCCCGCGATAGACATTACTGAGGTTCAGCCAGGCAGTGGCATAGGCAGGGTGTGTTTTTAATGATGTGATCAGTAAGTCAACGGCCTGGTCATGTTGTCCCTGTTGAAGATAGATCATTGCCAGGTTGTTGCGAGGTTCAGGTAACTTGGGATGGGTTTTAATGATCTGTTGATAATATTTTTTGGCCAGTAAAGGCTGGTTGTTTTTCTGAAGTGCCACAGCGGTTAAAAATTTAACCTGAGTATCATCGGGGGATTCGCGCAGCATCGAAAGACCGGTCGTGGCTGCCGAGGCATATTTATTTAAGGCCAATTCTTTCTCCAGCTGTTGAAGTGAGTTAGCGCTAGCAAGTCCCGGTAATAAGCTGATCAGCAGGAGTAAGTTAAATCGAAGCATCGGATTGGGCAATTTATAAAATTAACGTTAAAGTATAGCAAAGTCGTTCGTAAAAAGCCGAATCTGTAAGTTATTGTCAGGGCACTGATGTGCGGCTATTCACAGACTTCGAAACCGATCATTTGGTAACACTCACATTATTGAACAGGCTGTAAAGATTTGCAGAATCGATTATACCTGGTGGACTCTAGTATCTATGTCTTTAAGGCCTGGTTTAGCCTACCTGATACATTGGCCAATACTCAGGGAGAGCCGAATAATGCCTTTCTGGGTTTTACGGATTTTGTCTACCAGTTCTTAATGGCTGAAAAGCCATCAAGAGTGGTGTTTGCTTTTGATGAAAGCCTCAAATCGTCTGCGCGTAATGAAATTTATCCAGAGTACAAGGCCAATCGGGAATCGGCGCCGATAGAATTGAAACGTCAATTTAAATGGTGCCGGCAATGGATCAATGCCTTAGGCATCAGCGAAGTGGCCAGCAATCGTTATGAAGCCGATGATCTGATAGGGACGTTGGCAGTAATGCATCGCGATAATCAACACAGTATTGTTATTCTGACAGCTGACAAAGATCTGGCTCAATTGATCAGGCATCAGGATGTCTGGTGGTCTTACGCGACGGGTCAACAGCTAAATTACCGTGCGATTACTAAAAAATTCGGCGTGCGCCCCGAACAGATTGCTGAACAGTTGGCCATTGCCGGTGACAAGGTTGATAACATCCCCGGGATTCCGGGTATTGGCATGACCATTGCCGCAAGGTTATTGACTAAGTTCGAAACCCTGTCAAACCTCAGACAGAATATTAACCAGGTGAAAACAATGAAATTTCGGGGTGCTGAGCGCATCATGAATCTGTTAAAGGAGCATGAGTCCATTCTGGAAATTTCTTCACAGTTGACGCCGATTGATTGCCAGGTTGAAGCAATGCGGAACGTAAATGTGGTCCGAAAAAAGCCTGATCTGGAAGCTTTACGAACGATTTCAGAACAACAAAATATGGGTGATCGTCGCCAGCAGAAATGGTTATCCTTGGTAGCGCAGTATTGATGAGCCAGATCATACTATTTAATAAACCGTACCGGGTACTGAGCCAGTTCAGTCCCGAAGGAGATAAAAGAACATTGGCGGATTACATCGATATACCGGATGTTTACCCGGCAGGTCGTCTGGATTATGAAAGTGAAGGTTTGATGGTACTGACCGACGATGGCAAATTACAGGCACGAATTACTTCACCATCCAGTAAAAAGTACAAAATCTACTGGGCTCAACTTGAGGGAGATATCAATCGTCAAGCATTGATCAAGCTGCAACGAGGGGTAGATTTAAAAGAGGGTCAAACCCTACCCGCCAGGGCTAAAAAAATAGAAGCACCGAAAGATTTATGGCCCCGTAATCCTCCGATTCGATATCGTAAAAATAGTCCTACTTGCTGGATCACCCTGGAAATCCGGGAAGGTAAGAATCGTCAGGTAAGGCGTATGACCGCAGCAGTAGGATTTCCTACATTGAGGCTGGTGCGGATTCAGGTGGACCAGTGGACATTGGAGGGGCTTAAACCGGGAGAATATAAAATAATGGAGCAAACAATATGAACCTGTGGCAACAGGTTGAAGCCGCTATTACAAAACATAGCGGTGCATCTTTTAGTATTTCACGAAAACAGTCGATTGGTGGAGGCAGTATTAACCGGGCTTACCGAGTCACCGATGGTCTACGCACTTATTTTGTCAAGACCAACCGAAAAGAACTTGCTTTCATGTTCGAGGCGGAAGAAAAGGGTCTTGAAGCGTTATATGCTAGCAACAGCATAAAGGTGCCTGAGCCGGTTTCATATGGTGTGTCCGGTCAGGAATGTTACTTTATAATGGAGTGGCTAAACTTGCACGGGCAACCCAAAGGTGATCTCTTTGGCTCAAAGATGGCAGAATTGCACCGCGTCACCCATGAAAAGTTTGGTTTTATTATGGATAACTCGATCGGGTCGACACCACAGCTCAACTCATGGTCCGATAACTGGATCGAGTTTTGGCAACAGCACCGACTGGGTTACCAGTTACAATTGGCCAAGCAAAACGGTTTGAAATCCCGGTTCATAGAAAAGGGTTGGTTGCTTATTGAATCAACACCGCTCTTTTTTAAAACTTACCATCCTGTGGCCTCCCTGTTACATGGTGATTTATGGAGTGGTAACTGGGGTGCTGATGAAGCCGGAGTGCCGGTCATATTTGATCCTGCAACCTATTACGGTGATCGGGAAGCCGATCTTGCAATGATGGAATTATTCGGTCATCCGGGCCGTGCATTTTATAACGCCTACCAGGAGGCTTATCCTTTGGATGAGGGGTTTGGCATCCGCAAGACTTTTTATAATCTTTATCATATTCTTAATCACGCCAATATGTTTGGAGGCGGTTATGCCAGCCAGGCGGAGACCATGATTGATCGTTTGTTGGCGGAAGTGAAAAGTTAATCTGTAATGCTAATTACAGATGAGTTGTTGATTCCAGCTGGTATCCTGCTTTTCATCGGTTTCTGGACAAATCGGCATTCCACTCACATAGACTCTTTCTTCGAAAGGTTTGTCTTCGATGGCCGCCATTTCCTTGCGAAACTCATTTTCCTCTTCGATGGCTTGCCGTTCCGACTTAAAATAACGCCAGGTACCCTGCATCATATGCAGAGCGTGAGCCAATTCGTGATACAAGTTCTGCGCCGCTGTGTATTCAATCGGTTTACGGGTGCCGCTAAAGACCTTATGACTGCCAAAATCTGGGATTTCAGCATTGAAATGTATGTCAACCGACTCGCCTTTGCCGTTGATCAAGTTAGCAGAAGCCGGGGCGGAGGTTCTACCGGAAGACACCATGGAATAAACCGAATGATAGATAAACAGTTTATGGCCGCTTTGCTGAATTTTGATCAGTGTATCCAGGCCTTTAGGCACCGCTGCGATTTGGGCCATCCATTTACGCAGTTTGGCAATTTGATCAGGCGTGCCGTGCAAAGAGATATTTTTACCGTATTTCTTATTGGATTGTTCGGAAAGGGCGTGCAAGGGCACCAGGCCAATGCTGAAAGCAAAGACTTTGAGAGGCGTCATTGATAAGATGACCAGGAAAAACAGGGCTTTTTTCATCATAAAACTCCATCTATCACTATCCTTACCTGTTGTTTATAAAGTGAAAAATGAGTTTTTGCAATAAATCTGTAACATTTCTATGAAATGAATCGTTTTGGGGCATATTTAATTGATTTTTGACACTCTGATAACCGCGGAACAATTAGCCAGTCGTATTGATCAACCTGACGGGTTAATTTTTGATTGCCGTTTTGATCTAGCGGATGTTGAAAAAGGTCATGCTGCGTACCTGGAGTCACATATACCCGGCGCCATTTATGCACATCTGGATCATCACTTGTCGGGTCCAATCACTCCCTTATCCGGTCGTCATCCGTTGCCTGACATGCGTGAGCTGGCGCATTGGTTGCAACAACAGGGCATGACGTCATCTCGACAGGTCGTGGTTTATGATGACAGTTTTGGCGCGATGGCTGCACGTTTATGGTGGCTGTTGAAATGTCTTGGACATCATGCCGTGGCTCTACTCGATGGGGGTTGGCAAGCCTGGACGGCTGCAGGATACACGATAGACAACCAAGTTATTCAACCTGAAGCAGGATCCTTTGACGCCAGTTTTAATCGTTCTTGTGTGGTGTCATCAGAACAGGTTCTGCACAATCTCGAAAACCAAGAATTCTGCCTGGTGGATGTGCGTGCTTCCGAGCGTTTCAAAGGTATCCATGAGCCGATTGATCCGGTTGCCGGGCATATACCGCACAGTTGCAACCTGCCCCTGACTCATAATCTGGATGACCAGGGATTTTTTAAATCGGCACAGGAGCTCAGAGCGCTCTACAAAGAGATCAATGAAAAATGTAGCCCAAAACAACAGGTCTACATGTGTGGTTCCGGTGTGACTGCCTGTCATTCCTTGGTCGCTTTAAGTGTGGCTGGCTTTGATAGGCCACGGATCTATGCGGGATCCTGGAGCGAATGGATTCGTGATCCATCCAGGCCCATAATTATGCACCAACCTGAATAACTCGATTAGAATCCATGACTGATAACGTCTTGCCATTTCCGGGAAAGCTAAAAGATGACATTGATGAAAAGGGCTGGAAAGCATTACAGGCCGAGTTTTATCTTGATTGCTATTTCGCCACTAAGGGTGTGCCGGCCAGTGATCCTGAAGACCTGCAGGCTTGGTTGCTGAAGGCAAAGATTAAAGCTGAAATGGAAAATCCTTTTTTTAGGGGCTGGTTAGTCAGACGATTAAGCGAAGAAAATACGGTATAAATGATATGACTCAAATTGGAACACCTAACTCGCCCACCGCAACCCGAGTCTTATTGTGTGGAGGTGGGGAGCTGGGTAGGGAGGTGGTGATTGAATTACAACGTTTTGGTGTTGAAGTCATCGTGGTCGATCGTTACGAACAGGCTCCTGCCATGCAGGTTGCCCATCGATCCCATGTCATATCGATGTTGGACGGTAAAGCCCTACGCGAAGTGATTGAACAGGAGCAGCCTCATTATATCGTGCCTGAAATTGAAGCTATCGCCACCGATACGTTGGCAGAATTAGAGCAGGAAGGTTTTCATGTGATACCGAATGCCCGTGCCACACAATTAACCATGAATCGAGAGGGCATACGACGCCTGGCCGCAGAAGAACTGGGTTTATTGACATCCGCTTATCGATTTGCCGCTTCACGACAGGAGCTTGATGAAGCGATCGACCAGGTGGGGTTACCTTGTATCATCAAGCCCATCATGAGTTCATCGGGTAAAGGGCAGAGTCTGATTACCACATCTGACGACATTGAACGGGCCTGGAACTATGCACAGGAGGGTGGGCGTAGCGGTGCGGGCAAAGTTATTGTTGAAGGCTTCGTGGAATTTGATTATGAGATCACCCAGCTCACCGTACGCACCGCAGCGCAGACATTGTTCTGTGAACCCATAGGGCATGTGCAGGTCGGGGGGGATTATCGTCAGTCCTGGCAGCCGCAATCCATGAGCACCCAGGCTTTAAGCGAAGCCAGGAAGGTGGCCCAAAAAATAACTGATGCCCTGGGAGGAAGAGGTGTTTTTGGAGTGGAACTTTTTATCAAAGGTGATGCGGTCATTTTTAGTGAAGTATCCCCGCGCCCACACGATACGGGAATGGTAACGATGATTTCACAGGATTTATCGCAATTTGCCTTGCATGCTCGGGCTATCCTGGGGCTTCCAATTCCGGTTATCCACCCATTCGGACCCTCGGCTTCCAGTGTGATTTTGGTTGAGGGAGAATCTGAACAAGTGGCTTTCGCTAACCTGGATCAAGCATTGAGCCAAACCGATACCCAGATACGTTTATTTGGCAAACCCGAAGTTAAAGGTCAAAGGCGTATGGGAGTGGCTTTGGCCCGCGCTGAATCGGTCGATGCCGCAATAGAAAAGGCAAAAGCGGTATCCAACGCCGTTAACATCAATTTATAACATGGCCTTTATTCCCCTGCTGCTGGGGATGTTGATAGGTTCCAGCCTGTTGTTATTTACCGGGCTTCCGGAAAGTTGGCATTACTTACGATCCGTAAAAGCGGCCTGGAATCTTGGACATGTTGTGTATTTTGCGTTATTCACGCTGCTATTGAATTTATGGCCTTTGATTGCTCGACAGCAGTTGTGGTTTCGATGGCTCTTGTCCCTATCCATCGCCTTAGTTTTAGGTGTTGTTATCGAGCTTTTGCAATATGGCTCAAACCGAACGCCGGATCCGATGGATCTCATCCGAAACCTGTTGGGCAGCCTATTGGTGTTGGTGTTTTACCGCCCTTTTTTGCATGATGTATCTGGAGTTGTTCTGAGGCTCTGGCAAGGAATGGTGAGTGGCTTGATGCTCTTGCTACTGATGCCGCTGCTGGGGGCATTAACCGATGAATATCGAGGTTATCGACAGTTTCCGGTATTGTCAGATTTCAGCTCTAGGCTTGAATTACAACGCTGGAAGGGCGAGGCGGGGATTATGCGCGTGAAGTCGATGGAACATGATGAAGGCCATCTGCTAAAAGTGAATCTATCAACCGCACACTATTCCGGCACCGGTATGCAGTACCTGGAAGGGGATTGGAGCCAATACCAATGGTTAAATTTTCGCTTCTATCAACCACAAGCCGAGGCCTTGAGACTTACGATAAGAATACATGATGATAGACATAACAATGCCTACAGCGATCGTTTCAATCAGTCTTATGTGCTCAAGCAGGGTTGGTCAACGATTTCAATTGAACTGGATAAAGTGCGTCATGCGCCAGATTCGAGGGAGATGGATATGAAGCATATCCGTGATGTCAGTTTTTTTTCTGTAAAGCTAATGCAGCCCAGAACGGTTTACCTGGATAGTCTTTACCTGTCTGATCAGTAACTGCGTTCCACGGCATAATCCGCGAGAAACTCCAGCGCTTGCCGCGCCTTTGAATTGGGGAGTTGTTTAAGGTTTTGTTTGGCGTTTTCGGCATGTTCAATGGCTTTTTGATGCGTGTATTTGAGTGCGCCAGTTTCTTGAATGGTGCGGGTGATCGCTTCAATATGCTCGAGTCCCCCTTCTTCGATCGCGCCACGAATCAAGCGTGATTCTTCTTTAGACCCTTTCTGCATGGCAAAAATGAGCGGTAACGTGGGTTTACCCTCGGCCAGGTCGTCGCCTACGTTTTTACCAAGTTCCTCACTGTCGGCTTCATAATCCAGTGCATCGTCGACGAGTTGAAAGGCAATACCTAAATGTTTGCCGTACTCACCCAGTGCATTTTGCAGCTTGGCTTCAGATTGCGTAATGATGGCGCCGATTTTACAGGCCGCTTCAAACAGGCAGGCCGTTTTACTATAGATGACCTCATAGTATTTTTCTTCGGTCGTATCAGGCTCATTGATGTTGAGAAGCTGCATCACCTCACCTTGTGCGATGGTATTGGTGGTGTCGGCCATCAAGTTCATTATTTCGAGCGAATCAGCTTTTACCATCATCTGGAAAGCACGTGAATAGAGGTAATCACCCACCAGGACCGCAGCTTCGTTACCCCAGATATTGCTGGCAGTTTCTTGACCACGACGCATCTCTGAATCATCGACGACGTCATCGTGTAACAAGGTAGCAGTATGAATAAATTCTATGATTGCCGCGAGCAGGGCGTCTATTTTGCCTTGATAGGCACATGCCTGAGCAGCCAGGATGACCAACATGGGACGTAGCCGTTTACCGCCACTGTGAATGATGTGCTGGCTTAGTTGATTGATCAACACTACATCGGATTGCAAATGATGTTCAATGACCTGGTTGACACGGGCCATATCTTGAGCGGTGAAGGCTTTCAGGCGCTCTAACGTGAAGCTTTCGATGGGTGTAGATTGCGCAAAGGTCATGAAAAAAAGGTTCAAATCACGTTTTATGGTTGATTTTAACGAAAAAAGGGCGGTTAAACCGCCCTTTTCATCGATCAACTTGATCTGTTACAAGGTCTGATAGTAATCGATCAGGATTTTAGCGACTTCGGGACGTGAAAATTCCTTGGGCGGTGCTTCGCCATTACCCAGCATTTCGCGAACCTTGGTACCCGACAACAATACGAAGTCTTCTTTTTGATGATCGGGTGCTTCACACATCATCACCACCTTGTTCAATTTCTTGGACCAGGCTGTATGATCAGCCTTGAAGATTTCGATATCGAGTGCGCCTGCAGGGACTTCTTCTTCGAAAATGGTTTGCGCATCAAAGGCCCCGTAATAGTCACCAACACCCGCATGGTCACGGCCGATGATGAAGTGGGTAGCCCCCATATTCTGACGGAAATAGGCATGTAATACCGCTTCGCGGGGGCCCGCATAGAGCATGTCAAATCCATAACCGGTTACCATGGCGCTGTTTGGTGGAAAGTAAACTTCAACCATTTTTCGAATAGCGGCATCACGAACCGGTGCAGGGATGTCGCCGGGTTTTAATTTGCCCAGCAACATGTGGATGACCAGGCCATCACAGCCTAAACGATCCATGGCCATATGGCAGAGTTCTTCGTGCGCCAGGTGCATGGGATTCCGGGTCTGGAAGGCCACAATCTTGTTCCAGCCGCGTTCTTGGATTTCATTACGAATCTCAACGGCAGTACGGAAAGTATCGGGAAAGTCATCCTGGAAGTAACTGAAATGTAACACCTGGATCGGGCCGGACAAGGCAACACGGCCCTGACCATTGAAAGCAGCCACACCTGGGTGTTCCATATCATTGGTGCGATAAACCTTTTCAGTCATCTTGGCCATCTGATCATCAGTGACAGTCTCAACGTTCTCCACATCCATGATGGCCAATACGGGATGGCCCTCCATGTTGGGGTCACGCAAGGCAATGCGTTGAGCATCGCCAATACTGTCGGTATTTTCGACCAGGCATAACACGGGAACGGGGAAGAAAGAGCCATCGGTCAGCGTCATGGTTTCTGCTGCACCCATGGCATCGGCTACCTTCATAAATCCTTTGAGAGGGTTGAAATAGCCCGCACCCATCATGACCGCGTTACCCGCAGCTTGAGAGCTGATAAGCACAGAAGGCAATGTTTCCGCTTCTCGCATTAATTTATGGTGTTCTTCAGAATCGTAAACAAAACGAGGCTGTAACTCGTCTGAACCGACTGGTTTAATCATGTGGTCTCTCCTGATTGAGAATTATGTAATAAATACCCACCCTTGATGGCAGTGGGAATATTGGAAAATGGCGCGCAGATTAACCGCGGGTCGATTTTGATGCAAACGCATCTCTCTATGCCTTGATAGAGGTCATTTATATAAAGTTTAAGCATTAAGTCTCTAATCGACATCGGTGATACATAAATCGATAAAATCGTTGACCTGATCGGGCCTGGCATATAAAATCCACGCCCTTTTTCAAGATCGGTTTGGAGTAAACAATGTACGCTGTCATCGCCACAGGCGGAAAACAGTACCGTGTCACCGAAGGTGAGACACTAAAGGTAGAGAAAATTGCAGGCGAAGAAGGTTCTGAGATTGAACTGAATCAGGTCTTGATGGTTGCAGATGGAGACAATATCCAGGTAGGAACCCCCACTCTGGAAAAAGGTAGCGTCACCGCAACAATTAAATCACACGGTCGCGGCAAGAAGGTCGAAATTATCAAATTCCGTCGCCGTAAGCACCATCGCAAGCAAATGGGGCATCGTCAAAGTTATACTGAGATCGAAGTAACCAAGATCAAGGCATAATGCTGGGTCTTATCGTTAGAGGAAGGTTTTCAAATGGCACATAAAAAAGCGGCGGGCTCTACCCGCAATGGTCGCGATTCACAGTCTAAACGTCTTGGCGTTAAAAAATTCGGCGGTGAAGTCGTAGTCGCAGGAAATATTATTGTTCGTCAACGCGGCACCAAGTTCCATGCTGGTGATAATGTTGGTTGTGGTAAAGATCATACGCTTTATGCAAAAGCCGATGGCAATGTGGAATTCAAGGTGAAAGGACGTCATAACCGCACTTTTGTGAACGTGGTCACCGCTTAAGGCGAAAACCATTGAAGTATTTTCAAAACCCCGCATTGCGGGGTTTTTTTTGGTTCCTTAAAAATCAGATTTGTATTGGGATTCGCGTGATTAAAATCCCACTATTTTGAGTTAAATCAACTAAAGATCACTTGGATTACGAGGATCAGGAACTATCTGAATTAACAAAAATCGAATCATTCCAATGTCTTTTATAGAGGGATAGCCTTTGTCACAACAAAAAAACTTTAAACAATTAAAAGACTACACAGAAAGCCAGATCATCGGTCAGCCCAAACTGGTCAATCGCTTGCTGATCGCCATGTTGGCCGATGGGCATTTACTGGTTGAAGGCGCGCCGGGTCTTGCCAAAACTCGAGCGATTAAAGTACTGAGTGAATGTATTGAAGGTAATTTTCACCGTATTCAATTTACACCGGATCTATTGCCAGCCGATTTAACAGGCACGGATATCTATCGTCCACAGGACGGCTCTTTTGTGTTTCAACAGGGGCCCTTATTTCACAATCTAATTCTAGCCGATGAAATTAACCGTGCTCCAGCCAAAGTACAATCGGCTTTACTTGAAGCCATGGCTGAACGACAGATTACCGTGGGGAAACAAACCTATGAATTACCCCCTTTGTATCTGGTGATGGCCACGCAAAACCCCATTGAACAAGAGGGGACATATCCCTTACCTGAAGCCCAGTTGGATCGTTTTCTGATGCATGTCAGCATTGACTATCCTCAGTTGGAAGATGAACAGAGGATCCTGCAGTTGAATCGTGCAGAGGCGCATTTGTCTTTCAGTCGCTCACCTAAAGAGAGGCATTTACTGAGTCAGGATGATCTTTTTGCGGCTCGTGAAGAAGTGCTAGATACGCACCTTTCTGAACCCCTGGAAAATTACCTGTTAAATTTAGTCATGGCGACAAGACAGCCACAGGCCTATGGCCAGGATCTGGCAAGCTGGATGGAATATGGAGCCAGTCCGCGAGCCAGTATTGGCCTTGATCGTTGTGCCAAAGCCCATGCCTGGTTAGAAGGCCGTGATTACGTGACTCCCGATGACATTCAAGGCGTTGCCTTCGATGTATTACGACATCGCATTATTTTGAGCTTTGAAGCTGAGGCCGAGGGCATCACCACGGACCGGTTTATTAACGAATTGATCAATCGAGTAGCCGTGCCCTAGAGTCCGATGTATCCAAACCAATCCGATCACAACGATGGATTGATTTTCATTAGTCAGTCCAAGTTAATTGGCTTGCAACGAGAAGCAGGTCTGTTAAAGCAGCAGCCTGGTAAAATCATCTCTCGGCTAAGCGGTAATTATCTATCGTCTTTCAAGGGTCGGGGTATGGAATTTGATGAAGCACGTCCGTATCAGCCAGGCGACGATATTCGCAACATGGACTGGCGCGTGACAGCTCGAACCAATAAGCCCTATTCCAAGATGTTTAGAGAGGAACGGGAGCGCCCCATCCTGTTATGGGTCGATTTCAGGGCTTCCATGTTTTTCGGCACCAAACAGTGTTTTAAATCAGTCCTGGCTTCGAAGGTAGCGGCCCTACTGGCCTGGAAAGGCAGTCAACAGGGGGATCGTCTGGGCGGACTGTTCTTTTCTGATCAGGTTCATCGTGAACTGCGTCCAGCACGGGGTAAATCTGCAACCTTGCATTTGATCAAACAGTTGTCTGAATTCAGTCAGCAAAACCCTTCAATGACATCGCTGACTGCTCAGAGTGAGAATAAAGCAGGCCATGCTTTACGACGCCTGGCCCACGTCGCTCATCCCGGCAGTCTCATTTATATGATCAGTGATTTCCGTCATATACCCCGGCAACTCGAGTCCACATTGAATCGTCTGTCACGTCACAATGAACTGGTATTACTGCACGTCTATGACCCGTTAGAAACCGAATTACCTCCAAATGGTTTTTATCGCGTAACGGATGGTCAATCCGAAACGGATATCAACACCTCGGTTCAAAGCAAACGTGATCAATATCGTGATCGTTTTGTGAAGCATCGGCAGGCTTTAGTCCAATTGTGTAAAAAAAATAAAGTCAGGTTTTTAACCATCTCGACCCACCAGCCTTTACTGCAAACTTTAATGCAGGGCAATAAACCATTCTCCCAGGAAAAATCAAATGAATCCTCCGGATAGCCTGCCTCTTAGGGATATACATCTGCCTGAATCGGTTTCGTGGTGGCCTCCTGCATGGGGATGGTGGTTATCAGCTATCCTGTTGATCGTTATTATGCTCTTAATAAGCTGGCTGATAAAAAGCCTGCGAAAACCGGTATTGAGAAAACGTGCCATAGCAGAAATCAATGCCGTCATTAAAGGTTATCAGCAGCATGCTGATAAAGAAATCTTGCTTCAGCAAATATCCATAGCACTTAGAAGAATTGTCATCAGTTATCGAAACAGGCCCGAGGTTGCCGGTTTAACGGGTGAACATTGGGCACAAGAAATTTTTCAGTTGGATCGGAAAAAAGTCCTATCCATTGAAATGATCAGTATGTTGAGTTGTTGGCCTTACCAGGATAAGCCACAGATCAGTGACCAGGATGTCGAGTTATTGATGGAACAGTTACAAAATTGGACCCAGTTTTTGCCCAGGGATGAAGCCCATGCTTGATTTTCAATGGCCGTTGGCTTTTTTGTTGTTACCTTTACCGCTGTTGATTAGATACGTTTTACCACCCGCTAAAATAAATCAACAGGCTGCTTTAAGGGTACCTCAGTTGGAGGACTTTCAATCCTTGTCGGGAGGAACGCCCTTATTACGCAATAATCAATGGATGTTGTCCCTTTTGGTTTTGTGCTGGTTGTTACTGGTTTCTGCCACAGCCCGCCCCCAATGGGTGGGTGATCAAATCGAAATACCGGTCTCAGGCAGGGACCTGATGCTTGCTGTGGATTTATCAGGCAGTATGCAGATTGAGGATTTCAATATCAAAGGTCGAAACGTGGATCGCTTGACGGCTACCAAATATGTAGCACAGGATTTTATCAGCAGGCGAGAAGGTGATCGTTTGGGTCTAATCCTATTCGGTCGCAATGCTTACCTGCAAACGCCATTAACCTTTGATTTAACCACGGTAAATACGCTGCTGATGGAAGCTGTCATCGGATTGGCGGGTAAAGAAACGGCGATTGGTGATGCCATTGGCTTAGCCGTCAAACGGCTTAAAGATAATACCGAGAGCAGCCGGATTCTGATTTTGTTGACGGATGGTGCTAATACGGCTGGAGAGGTATCACCGTTAAAGGCCGCTGAGTTGGCTGCCAGTAATGGATTAAAGATTTATACCATTGGTATCGGTGCCGATGAAATGATCAGGGAATCTCTCTTCGGGCGCCAACGCATTAATCCTTCCCAGGACCTGGATGAAAAAACCCTGACAGCCATTGCCGAGGCAACAGGTGGATTATATTTCCGTGCCCGGGATACTGCTGAACTTGACCGAATTTACCAACGCCTTGACGAGCTGGAACCGGTGGAAGTCGATAAAAAAACCTTGAGACCTGTTCAATCTCTGTTTATGTGGCCCTTAGGTTTTGTATTTTTGTGTTCATTACTCTTGGCCGGGTTATTATTGCGGCGTGACAGGTGAGACTATGGATATCGAATTGTTAAGACCTGCCTGGTTGCTGTTGATTTTTCCGCTGACGCTTTTATTGATTTTATTCTGGCGTAATATGAAAACCCCGCGTAGTTGGGCGGCAGTGGTTGATCCTCTATTGTTACCCCATCTGTTAAGCGGAAAAACCAGTCGACGCAGGCGTTGGCCGATTCTGTTGTGGTTTTTGGCCAGCATATTGGTATTGGTTATATTATCAGGACCGGTTTGGGAAAAATTACCATTGCCGGTATTCAACCAGCAAAGCGCCTTGATCATAGCCCTGGATCTTTCTGCTTCAATGAATGCTAACGACATCAAGCCCAGTCGGTTAGCCCGAGCTAAGTTAAAATTGAAGGACCTTTTAAATAATCGTAACGAGGGCCAAACAGCTCTGATCGCTTATGCGGGTACTTCTTACACCGTCAGTCCGCTCACTGATGATACCGACACCATTAATGCACTCGTGGCCAGTTTGGGTACGGATATCATGCCTTCACAGGGCAGTCGAGCAGATATCGCGATAAACCATTCGCTGAACCTGTTTAAAAATTCGGGTATCTCCAAGGGTGATATACTGTTGATGACGGATGGGATTGCAAAAACGGTACAGGAACAAATTCGTAAACTGGATCTCGGTCGGTTCCGCTTGTCGATTCTATCGGTGGGTACTCGTGAAGGTGCACCGATTCCTCTCCAGGGCGGAGGATTTATCAAGGATCAAGAAGGATCCATTGTCATTGCTAGAACTGACTCATCCAGCTTAAGCAGCTTGGCCCGCCAAAGAGGGGGGATCCATCGCACACTGACCATCAATGATAAGGACCTGAATGACTTGCAACAATTGTGGTTAAGGGATTTTCTAAGCGCTAAACATCAGCAAACCGAATTCAAATCTGATCGTTGGCAGGAACAGGGGCCTTGGTTGTTATTATTGCTAACACCACTGGCGGCGTGGGTGTTCAGGAGAGGCATACTGCTTCCCGTCATGGTAGTCATATTATTTTTGCCGATTCATAATGAAGGGTATGCCAGTGACACCATTTGGGATCGACTATGGCACAATAATAATCAAAGGGCGCTACAGGCTTTTGAATCAGGTGATCATCAACAAGCAGCCCAGTTGTTTGAGGCTCCAGACTGGAAAGCCTCAGCACTTTATGAGGCCGGAGATTACGCACAGGCACTGGAACAATGGCAACAGACAGACTCGGATGAAAGTTGGTATAACCGCGGTAATTCTTTAGCGCGCCTGGGGCGTTATCAGGAGGCGCTTACAAGTTATGATCAAGCACTGAAAATAAATGCTGAACATGAGGATGCACTGTTTAATCGAAAACTGATTGAGCAGGCCTTAACACAACAGCGTGAACAGCAACCGAAAAATCCCAATCAACAACAGGATTCAAAGGATTCGCAGGATCGACATAAACAGGATGAACGGCAGGAATCCAGTGGCAATAATTCTGCAGGACAAAATAGTCAACAGGATAAGGCTGAGTCCAAAATTAAATCCGATGCAAACAGCACTCAGGATAACGCGAACAGTCAACCAAACGCAGAATCGAACTCTTCTGGAGAGCGTGATATTCAGGATAAACAGCCAACACCTACGCAGGAACCTTCAACGGCGATGGATTCAATCCAAAACAACGATGATCCTGAGCAGTCTGAAGCCAGTCAACAGCAACCCAATCAGCAGGCAGAACACAAGGATCAACAGGGAGACGCTCTGGATCTGAATGAACGGCAAGATCATTCAATGTCTGAACAGGTCGAAGCACAATGGTTAAGGCGGATTCCTGATGATCCTGGCGGATTACTGCGTAATAAATTCCGTTACTTATACAGTCAACAGCCTAACTCGCGACAGGAGGCTGAACCTTGGTAACCTTGATGAAACAATGACTCACTAAGATGCGTACATTCACTTTGCCCATACAGGTATTCCTTCTATTATTTTTTATCGTACCGATTAATTTTGTTGTCAGTGCAGCGGACATCATCGTGCGCTCGGATCGAAATCCGGTGGGCTTGAATGAGTCCTTTACCCTGGTTTATGAGACCAGTGGTTCAGTGGACGGAGATCCTGACTTTTCTCCTTTGCGACGGTACCTGGATATATTGGGCCAGGGTCAAAACAGCAACATCAGCGTCATCAATGGTAAAGTCAGCAGTAAGAAAAGCTGGCGTCTGACGGTAATGCCATTGCAAGTCGGTGAAATGACGTTGCCTCCTATCAGGTTTGGTAAAGACCAGAGCCCTGCTTTCCAATTAAACGTTAATCAGGCCTCAAACAACCCCCAGGATGGTGCTGATTTTTTCACGCGGATAAAAATTGATCAGAAACAGGTCTATGTTCAACAGCAACTCATTGTTACCCAGCAGTTATTCAGTGCTAAAAACTTGTCAGCTTTGAGTCTGGGTGAATTTCAATTTGATACCAGTGATGTCATAGTGGAGCGCCTTGGTGATGAAAAACAATACCAGACACGGGTGGGTGAAAAATCCTACTTGGTAGTTGAAAAAAGTGTCGCGGTATATCCACAGATTACTGGCCCATTGAAAATTCAGCCGGTATTGGCAGAAGCTCAGCTGTCATCGTCGTCGAGTTCTCTCTTTGGTTCCTTGGGTAGTCGGGGAAAAATCATGCGTGCGCGCAGTCAAGCACATGAAGTTGAAGTATTACCCATTCCCCCACAATCGAACATGAATCCATGGTTGCCCGCCCAGCAATTGCAACTCATGGAAGATTGGCCCTCAGAGATGAACAGTTTTGTTCAAGGTGAGCCGGTGACACGTACCCTCTCCATCAAGGCTGAAGGCCTGACCGCGGCACAAATACCGACGATACCTGATGAAAATATTGATGGTTTAAAACAATATCCGGATCAACCCATGTTGAACGATATAAAAAATGATTCCGGTATTACCGGTTATCGGGTAGAAAAGATCGCCTTTGTGCCGACCCTTGCAGGAACTCTGCAGCTACCTGCTATCGAGATACCCTGGTGGAATACAAAGACCAATCGCAGGGAAGTGGCACGCATACCGGCGCGCGAGATCACGGTTCAAGGAGTGTCCGGTTCGGAGACCATTGAAGATGTCCAGCCTGAACAAAAAAAGGAGGCAAAGTCAGTTGTTCTGAGTACTAAACCCGTTCAGGAGGTTGCTCATCGTGTTATCGAGACTGGCCCTTGGAAAATAATGGCGATCCTGTTTGCGGTAGCCTGGCTGATAACCCTGTTATCCTGGTATCTCAAATCCAGACGGGTAATGACGAAAGAAAAAACTGAAGCGGCGATACAAACCTCGGTGAAAAAATCCTACAAGGCGCTTGAAAGCGCCTGTAAACAAGCCCAGGCATCGGAATGTCGCAAAGCGCTATTGGCCTGGGCAAAACAGGTATTCGGTCACGAGCAAGTTCAACAGCTGGCGGATATATACCCGAAAGTTTCTGATGAATTTCGAACTGAAATTCAGCGATTGGAGGCAAGCCTCTATGCCAACAAACCAACTGAGGTGGATTTTGATCGGCTTCTTACCCAGGCCAAATTATTAACTCAGCGACTCCAGTCTGCGTCTCTGCACACAAAGGATATATTAGAACCGCTTTATCCCTAGGATATCGTTTTATTGGCCGGTTTAGCCTGGCGCTAGAGAAAACGGGCAGATTCAGCTACCCTTCAAGCTGATGATAGTAGAAAGGTTTTCTCAAGAACCGCTGTCTTAAATAAATTCTATGTGGCGCTATCCATACAATGGATTACGATTTTTTTGATGTCTTAACCTTGCTCGGTTCACTGGGTTTATTCCTCTACGGCATGAAAGTGATGTCGGATGCCCTGATGGAGCTCGCCGGTGATCGTATGCGAAACATTCTGGCCACCGCCACTTCAAACCGTGTTTTTGCGGTTCTAACCGGCTTTACCATAACCGCCGTTATCCAATCTTCATCCGCGACCACCTTAATGGTCGTTAGTTTTGCCAATGCCTCTTTGTTGTCATTGACTGAATCCATCGGCGTTATTATGGGGGCCAATATCGGTACGACGGTGACCGCCTGGCTGATTTCACTGCTGGGTTTTAAAGTCAACATGGCATCCATAGCCATTCCATTGACGGGCGCTGGATTTCTGATGACCTTTTCCAACAATAAAAATATTAAACACTGGGGGTTTTTTGTTGTTGGTTTCGCGATTTTGTTTATCGGATTACAGTATCTAAAAAATTCGGTGCCTGATCTTAAATCCAACCCTGAAGCTTTAGCTTTTCTGGCGGAATATACCAGCAAAGGAATGTTGTCGATCCTTTTATTCATGTTGATTGGCACAATGTTGACCGTGATCATTCAGTCTTCAAGCGCCACCATGGCGATTACTATCATCATGTGTTATGAGGGGTGGATTCCCTTTGAAATGGCTACGGCCATGGTGCTGGGTGAGAACATTGGTACGACGATTACTGCCAATATCGCTTCGCTGGTGGCGAATTATCAAGCCAAACGAACAGCCAGGGCACATTTTATTTTTAATGTCACTGGTGTGATCTGGATGCTCGTACTGTTTACACCTTTTCTACATGGCATCGATATGATGGTACAAAAGTTAGAAGGAGCTTCACCTTTTGTTCAAACGGCAGCGATACCCGTGGCCTTATCCTTATTTCATACTTCATTTAATATTATTAACACCACACTATTAATTAATTTTGTGCCGATAATAGCGCGGGTGGTCAAAAAAATGGTACCCAAGGTAGAAGAGCGTCGTGAGGAAATAGAGCGTCCTCATTTTCTCGATGAGTCTTCTCTTAAATATCCGCAAACGGGTATCAAGGCTTTACTCGATGAGTCACTGCGATTGCTGGAAAAAACGACTTATAAAGTGTTAACCCATGGCTTACAGGTGCATCGTCATGAAATTGATTCTGATATTAAACTGCATCGTTTGGTGGAACACGTGCACCACATCAAGATTGATGTGGATACGATCTATTACTACAAATTCAAGAGCATCTACAGTCAGATTGTGGAGTATGCAACGCGGTTGCAGGGGCAGTTTGATCTGGATGAAGACAAGATCAAGGTGATCCGCAGTATCCTGACAGCCGACCGGCTGATGGTTGAAATTGTGAAGGACATAAAACCACTGCATATTAATATGAACAGATTCCTGAATTCGGATAACGAACATATTCGCAAGGAATATAATGTCATCCGAAAAATGATCCTTAAAATATTACGCCAATCGCGCAAGGCACGCCTCCGTGTTGAAACTGAAAAGCATATTCAGAAATGTGAGGAGTTGAGATCACGGGTGGAAGCCCATGATGTTTTGATGAATGGCACAATCGACAGGTTGGTACGTGAAAACCTGATCAGTAATGATATGGCTACGTCTCTGATGAATGACAGTGTCATCGCCATCGGCATTGCAAGAAATTTAATCGATGTTTCATCAATGCTCTACCTGCAAAGTGATATCTTTCATGATGCTGACGAAGAGCCTGAACCTGATCAGGACATCAAAAAGGCTTCTTGACCAGCCCCTCGGGATTAAGTCTGCTGCCTAAGATGACATCAATGTTATAATGATACGTTTATCCCCTGTTAGGTTTGATTTTTCATGAAGTTTATAGACGAAGCCAAGATACATGTCCGCGCCGGTAAAGGCGGCAACGGCATTGTGAGCTTTCGCCGTGAAAAATATATTCCCATGGGTGGTCCTGATGGCGGTGATGGTGGTGATGGTGGATCAGTTTACGTAATAGGAAGTACTGATTTAAATACGTTATCTGATTTTCGTAATACTCGAAAATTTATTGCCGAAAATGGCAGGCCAGGCCAGGGTCGAAACAAAACGGGCCGTAAAGGTGAGGATGTCGTTATCCCTGTACCTTTAGGAACGACGATCACGACCCTGGAAAGCAATGAACTGATTGCTGATGTGGCTGTGGCGAATGAACCCATTCTGATAGCCCAGGGTGGTTTTCATGGTCTTGGTAATACACGTTATAAAAGTTCAACCAATCGGGCACCTCGCCAATGTTCCGAAGGAACGCCAGGTGAAGAGTATGATCTTAAACTAGAAATGAAAGTAATGGCGGACGTGGGGCTTCTGGGTATGCCGAATGCTGGTAAATCGACCTTCATTCGATCCGTTTCCGCCGCAAAACCCAAGGTGGCCGATTATCCATTTACCACCATTCATCCCAATCTGGGTGTAGTCAGTGTTGCCGCGCATAAAAGTTTTGTAATTGCCGATATTCCGGGTTTGATTGAAGGCGCTTCCGAAGGGGTAGGGCTGGGTATTCGGTTTCTTAAACACTTGCAACGCACACACCTTTTACTGCATATCATTGATGTAGCCCCGTTAGATGAAGATCAGGATCCGGTACAAGATGCAAAGAAAATCCTGGCGGAATTGAAAAATTATGATGCGTCACTTTATGCAAAGCCTCGATGGTTGGTTCTCAATAAACTGGATCTGGTGGAAAAATCAGAACAACAGTCACGTTGTCAGGCTATCGTCGAGGGCCTGAGCTGGAAGGGGCCGGTCTACTCGATCAGTGCGATCAATAAAGATGGGGTTCAACAGATATGTTATGACATCATGGAACACATCGAGCAGACTACGCACGAGGATTCAAATGAGCCATTAAAGGTAGCCAGGGATGAGTAAGATCAAACGCATCGTGGTAAAAATCGGCAGTGCCCTGATCACCAATGGCGGTAAGGGTTTAGATCATGCAGCTATTAATGACTGGGCTGATCAGATGGCTCATCTGCGTCTCGCCGGGATTGATGTAGTCCTGGTTTCTTCAGGATCGGTTGCCGAGGGCATCAATCGTCTTGGTTTGCAACAACGCCCACAAAGTATTCATGAACTACAGGCTTCAGCAGCCATAGGGCAAATGGGATTGGTGCAGGCCTATGAGGTGTGTTTTCAAAAGCATGGTATCCACAGTGCGCAGGTTCTGTTGACACATGAAGACCTGGCTAATCGAAAACGTTATTTAAATGCCCGCAGTACTTTAAGAACATTAATTGACTATGGCACTGTTCCTGTAGTAAATGAAAATGATACAGTGGCCACGGAAGAAATTCGCTTTGGTGATAATGACACATTAGGCGCTCTGGTCGCTAACCTGGTTGAAGCAGATTTACTGATTATTTTGACCGATCAGAAAGGATTGTTTGACAGTAATACAGCAGAAAATGAGCAGGCGCGATTTATCGAAAAATCTGATGCCGATGATGAACAATTGTTGCAGTTTGCCGAACCGACAGCCGGTGCACTGGGTCGAGGTGGAATGCAAACCAAGGTTATCGCCGCACAAAAAGCATCCCGGTCAGGGGCGAGTACCGTAATTGCTTATGGGCGAGAGCCTGATGTGATTAAAAGAATTGTGAAGGGAGAGTCTATTGGCACTTTTCTAAAAGCAACCAAGGGCCATATGGCCGCTCGTAAACAATGGCTGGCTGGCCACATGCGTTGTGCCGGGGAATTATTACTGGATGATGGTGCGGTCAAGGTTTTACAAAAATCGGGCGCCAGCCTGTTACCTATCGGGGTGAAGCGGGTCAAAGGGGATTTTAAGCGGGGTGAAGTAGTGGCCTGTGTCAGTCCAGCAGGTAAAATCGTTGCTCGTGGTTTGATCAACTACAATGCCGACGAATCTCGCCGCATCATTGGTAAACCCAGTCAGCAAATTTTGGAATTGCTAGGCTATATTGATGACGAAGAATTGATTCATCGAGATAACTTGATCTTACTGAATCGTTGAGTTTGGTTATTACCATAAAAAAATTTGGATAGCGTTTTCG
>JAAUXZ010046510.1_pt1 | contig 30717 bp, 27 predicted proteins | sample 7278131 | NCBI WGS metagenome assembly JAAUXZ01 (sample SAMN14350119, study PRJNA611818) | marine sediment metagenome | isolation source: surface marine sediment (3m) | place: French Polynesia: Moorea | collected 2018-08 | reverse complement strand
TGGTCACCGGTGCGTCGGGTGGCGTCGGCAGTGTCGCGGTCGCGATTCTGAGCAAGCTGGGCTACCCGGTCACCGCCACGACCGGACGCATGGAAGAAAGCGATTACCTGAAACAACTCGGGGCAACCGATATCATCGACCGCAATGAATATTCGGCCAAGGCCCGGCCCCTGGCTAAAGAATTATGGGCCGGCGCCGTGGATGTCGCCGGCGGCAATACCCTGGCCAATGTGTTGAGCCAGATCAGCCGGGGCGGCGCGGTCTCGGCCTGCGGCCTCGCCGAGTCGATGGAACTGCCCACCACTGTGGCACCGTTTATCCTGCGCGGGGTGACCCTGTACGGCATCGACTCGGTGATGTGCCCGATGGAGCGGCGCCTGATCGCCTGGCAGCGACTGGATGCCGACCTCGACAAGGAGCTATTGGAATCCCTGTCCACAGAAATCGGTTTCGATGAACTGCCGGATGCCGCGGCAGCAATTCTGAAGGGTCAGGTCCGCGGCCGCACCATCGTCAGGATTCCGCAGTAATTCAACTCGACGTGCGGCGTTCGAACAGGCCTTCGAGCTCTGCCAGCGATTGAATGGTATGGGTGGGCTTGCCACCCCAGGGGTCCATGATCTGTTGCTTGGTGCGACGGATAAAAATGCTTTTCATGCCATAGCTGCTGGCGCCGATCACATCGAAGGCGTTACCTGACACCAGGTAACTGTCTTCGGCACTGGCGCCGCTGCGTTTCAGGAAATGCGAGTAAACCGCGCGATCGGGTTTGTACTTGCCGATCTCATCGACACTGACGATATCCTTGAAGTACTGGCGGATCGCCACATCCTCGAACAGGCGCTCGATATCTTCATGCGGACCATTGGTCAGGGCATAGATATTGAAATCGCTGCGCTCACTGATCGAGCTCAGGCAGCCGATCACATCCTTGTAGACCGGCAGCGTCTGGTAGCGCTTGATCAGGCTGAAGCGCTGATCGGCGGTCATGTTGACGTCGAACGCCTCGATACAGTAATCCAGTGAATTCGAGGTGCAGGTATAGAACGGCTCATAGCGATCCATCATGCTGCGGCGGAAGGAATATTCCAGCTGCTTGTCACGCCACAGCGTCGCAAACGGCATCGCCTTGTCTTCACCGATATAACGTTGCAACAGATCCACCATGCCATAGGTGTTGATCAGGGTGCCATAAACATCAAAGGCAAAAGTCGTCATGTAAATTCCTGCATTGAGAAAAAATATTTACCACGAAGGACACGAAGAGCACGAAGATTTTCTAGTCAAATGCGAGCTTATAAGTAGAACTTGTCTACCTAATTCAGTCTCTCGTCATACCCGCGAAGGCGGGTATCCATTGATAACGACGCCAGTATTGCTGATCGTGTAATGGGCTCAATGGATACCGGGTCAAGCCCGGTATTACGACAGCACGGCATAGGATCTCATATCCCCATGCCATGGCATTAATAACCTTCGTGAACTTCGTGTCCTCGGCAATTGCTCCTGCATTGCCCTACCCACCTACATCCCTGTAGGCGTTCGTGGTTCAATCTAATAGTTAACGGTTTTCACGATTCTCGATCAGGTTATCCACCACCGATGGATCGGCCAGGGTCGAGGTATCACCGAGATTATCCAGTTCGTTGGCGGCGATCTTGCGCAGGATCCGGCGCATGATCTTACCGGAGCGGGTCTTCGGCAGGCCCGGCGCCCACTGGATGATATTGATCTTGGCGATCGGTCCGATTTCCTTGCGCACCAATGCGACCAGTTCACCTTTCAGCTCATCGCTCGGCTCTTCTCCCGCCATCAGGGTGACATAGGCATAAATGCCCTGCCCGGTGATGTCATGCGGATAACCGACCACCGCGGCCTCGGCGACCTTGTCGTGCAGGACCAGGCCGGATTCGATTTCGGCGGTACCCAGGCGGTGACCGGAAACGTTAAGCACGTCATCGACGCGGCCGGTGATCCAGTAATAGCCGTCTTCGTCGCGTTTCGCGCCGTCACCGGTGAAGTAATAGCCCTTGTACATCGAGAAATAGGTTTCGTAGAAACGATCATGATCACCGTAGACGGTGCGCATCATCGACGGCCACGGACGTTTCATCGCCAGGTTACCCTCGGCCGGGTTACCCTCGATCTCGTTACCCTGGTCATCGAGCAATACCGGCTCTACCCCAAAGAACGGGTTGGTCGCGGAACCGGGCTTGAGCGGGGTCGCGCCTGGCAGCGGAGTCAACAGGTGAGCACCGGTCTCGGTCTGCCACCAGGTATCGACGATCGGGCAGCGTGAATCACCGACCGTACGATAGTACCAGTCCCAGGCTTCCGGGTTGATTGGCTCGCCGACCGTACCGAGCAGACGCAGGCTGCTGCGCGAGGTGCTGGTGACCGGCTCATCGCCAACCGCCATCAACGCCCGGATCGCGGTCGGTGCGGTATAAAAGCTTGCCACGTTATGCTTGTCGCAGACCTGCCAGAATCGCCCGGCATCGGGATAGGTCGGCACACCCTCGAACATCAGGCTGATCGCGCCATTACACAGCGGCCCATAGACGATGTAGCTGTGACCGGTGACCCAACCGATATCGGCGGTACACCAGTAGACCTCGCCATCCTTGTAATCGAATACCAGCTTGTGGGTCATCGCCGCCTGCAGCAGGTAACCGGCGGTGCTGTGCAGCACGCCTTTCGGCTTGCCGGTGGAGCCCGAGGTATAAAGAATGAACAATGGATCGTCGGCATCCATCGGCTCGGGTTCGCAAACGTCGCTGGCATCGGCCAGCGCCTCGTGATACCAGATATCACGGCCATCCTGCCATGCCACCTCGCCACCGCCACGCTTGACGACGATCGATGTATGCACATGCGGGCACTGCTCCAGCGCCTTGTCGGCATTGGCCTTAAGTGGCAGCGCCTTGCCGGTACGAATCGACTGGTCGGCAGTGATCAGGCACTTACAGTCAGAATCGAGAATCCGGCTGGCCAGGGCATCCGGCGAGAATGCACTGAACACGATGGAGTGCACCGCACCGATGCGGGTACAGGCCAGCATCGCGACCGCGGCTTCCGGAATCATCGGCATGTAAATCGAGACTCTGTCACCTTTTTTGACACCGCGATCTTTCAATACATTGGCGAATTTGCAGACATCGGCATGCATTTCGCGGTAGGTAATTTTCTTGTCTTCACTGGGATCATCGCCTTCCCAAAGGATGGCGACCTGGTCTCCGCGGGTATCCAGATGACGGTCGAGACAGTTGTAGGAGACGTTCAGCTGACCACCCAGGAACCACTTGATACCGAGGTCGGCTTTATCGAAACTCCATTCCTGGACCTTGTCCCATTTTTTTGACCAGGTCAGGTATTGTTCCGCCTGCTCGGACCAGAAGGTATCCGGGTCATCCAGGGACTGACGATACATGGTCTCGTAATCGTCTTGCGTGATATTGGCCTGCGCGGCAAAGGCTTCAGGTACCGGATAGATTTCTTCTGTCATGGTTAGTTATCCTCTTGATTGGTTTCACTTATCTCGTTGTCAGGCTGACAATATTTTCCTTAGCTATTATTCTGGGACGGACCATATTAACCGAGCATCCGCCCGGTAAATACCTTAACCCATCACTCCTAAGATTTGTAATATCAATAGTGAATATTAGCATTATTTTTGCCGGGATCGCCCGTCTCACTGGGGCCTTCCCGGTTCTCCCAAACGCTTGTTCTGCGTCGTTTTTTAACTATGGCTGCGACCTCAATTGAGGTAGAATAGCCAAGTTACCTTATAAAAAATGTTGCTATGCAGCAATCATTCGATTATGTTGCCCCGCAGCTAACGATAAATCAATACCTCAGTTTTGGCCATGGAACAATTACAACCTCTGATTGTTGAGAGCGTACAACTGCTGTTACTCGGCATGGGAACGGTTTTTATCATTCTGACCATGCTGATTTTTTTGATTTCTTTCAGCAGTAAATTCCTGGCCAGGTATGAAGACGAGCCACCCCATGTCAGCGCGCCGGTCAAACCCCGCACGCCTGCCAACCAGGTTGCCGCCGCTAATGACAGCCAACTGGTGGCCGTGATCAGCAGCGCCATCAGTGCCTACAAGAAAAGGCACTCTGAAAAATAAATCAAGATTTCACCCGGAAGATCACCATGAGCAAACCGATTCAAATAACCGATAACGTCCTGCGCGATGGTCACCAGTCCCTGTTTGCAACCCGTATGCGTATCGAGGATATGCTACCGATCGCCGAACAACTGGATCAGATCGGTTTCTGGTCATTGGAGACCTGGGGCGGCGCTACCTTCGATGCCTGTATCCGTTTTCTCGGTGAAGATCCCTGGGAACGCCTGCGCCAGCTCAAGGCGGCGATGCCGAATACCCGTCAGCAGATGCTGCTGCGCGGGCAGAATGGATTAGGTTACCGCCATTACGCCGATGACGTGATCGAGAAGTTTGTCGAGCGCTGCGCGGCCAACGGCATGGACGTGTTCCGCATCTTCGATGCGATGAATGACACGCGCAACCTGGAAACCGCGGTCAAAGCCACGATAGCCGTCGACAAACACGCCCAGGGCACGATTTCCTATACCCTGAGCCCGGTGCACACCCTGGACAAATGGCTGGACATGGCGAAGAAGATCGAGGACATGGGCTGTCACTCGCTGGCGATCAAGGACATGGCCGGTCTGCTGACACCTTATGCCGCCTTCGAGCTGATTACCAGGATCAAGCAAAGTACCGACTTGCCGATTGCGGTGCATAGTCATGCCACTACCGGTCTGTCCACCGCCACCCTGTTCAAATCGGTGGAAGCCGGGGCCGACGTCATCGATACCTCGATCTCCAGCATGAGCATGACCTATGGTCATTCACCCACCGAATCGATGGTGGCGATGTTCCAGGACACCGAATACGACAGCGGCCTGGATATCCACAAACTGGAAGAGATCGCGGCCTATTTCCGCGAGGTCCGGAAGAAATATGCCAAGTTCGAGGGCGCGCTGAAGGGCGTCGATTCGCGCATCCTGGTGGCCCAGGTACCCGGCGGTATGCTGACCAACCTGGAGAGCCAGTTACGAGACCAGGGCGCCAGCGACCGCCTGGACGAGGTACTCAGCGAAATTCCCGCCGTACGCGAGGATCTGGGTTATATCCCGCTGGTGACCCCGACTTCTCAGATTGTCGGTACCCAGGCCGTCATCAATGTCTTGTCCGGCGAACGCTACAAGACCATCACCAAGGAAACCGCCGGCGTCCTGCGTGGTGAATATGGCGCGCCAGCTGCGCCGGTCAACGAGGACCTGCAAAAACGCGTACTCGAGGATGGCGGCGAGGTCATCACCTGTCGTCCCGCCGATAAGATCGAACCGGAGATGGACAAGCTGACCGAGGAATTTCGCAAGCTGGCCAAGGAAGAGAACCTGGTCCCCGGTGAACACGAAATCGATGACGTGTTGATCTATGCCCAGTTCCCCCAGGTCGGTCTCAACTTCCTGAAGAATCGCAACAACCCGGATGCATTCGAACCGGTACCTGGCAGCGAACCCGAGCCAGCCACTGCGCCGGCTCCGGCAGCCGCAGCCGCCGGCGGCCCCGAACAATTCTCGGTCAGCGTCAACGGCACCAGTTACGACGTGGTGGTGGCCCCGGGTGGCCAGGTCACCCAGGTTCAGCCGGCTGCGGCCCCGGTTGCAGCCGCGGCGCCTGCCGGTGGCGCGGGCAGGGACGTGGTGGCACCGATGGCGGGTACCGTCATCGACATCCTGGTCGGTGAGGGTGAAACCATCAGCGAAGGTCAGACCCTGATGATCATCGAGGCGATGAAGATGGAAACCGAGATTCGCGCTGACCAGGCCGGTACCGTGCAGGCGATTCATGTGCAAAAGACCGAGGCAATCACGGTCAACCAGCCACTGATCACGATGGTATAGGGCGCATCGATGGAAAGCGGTTTACTGCAACTGTGGGAATCCACCGGGCTGTATAACTTCACCCTTGGCCAGCTGGGGATGATCGCCATCGGCTGTGGCCTGATCTTCCTCGCCATCAGGAAAGGCTTCGAACCGCTACTGCTGATCCCGATCGGCTTCGGCGGCATTCTCGCCAATATCCCGGTGGCCGAGATCAGCGGCCCCGAAGGTCTGCTCGGTATTCTCTACAACATGGGGATAGAAACCGGCATCTTCCCATTGTTGATCTTCATGGGAGTCGGTGCGATGACCGATTTCGGCCCGCTGCTGGCGCGGCCTAGCCTGATGATCCTCGGTGCCGCGGCCCAGTTCGGCATCTTCTGTACCCTGTTCGGTGCGATCCTGATGAACATCATTCCGGGAATCGAGTTCAGCCTGGCCGATGCCTCGGCGATTGCGATCATCGGTGGTGCCGATGGCCCGACCGCGATCTTTCTCGCCTCGAGACTGGCGCCCGACCTGCTTGGCGCGATTGCGGTGGCCGCCTATTCCTACATGGCGCTGGTGCCGCTGATCCAGCCACCGATCATGAAGCTACTGACCACCGAGGAAGAACGCCAGACCAGCATGAAGCAGCTGCGCCATGTGTCCAAGGCGGAAAAGATCATCTTCCCGCTGACCCTGCTGTTCGTCACCATCCTGTTGTTGCCCGCGGCCACCCCGCTGGTCGGCATGCTGTGTTTCGGTAACCTGCTCAAGGAATCCGGCGTGGTGGAACGCCTGAGCAATACCGCGCAGAACGAGTTGATCAATATTGTCACCATCTTCCTCGGCCTGTCAGTCGGCTCCAAGCTGTCCGCCGACAAGTTCCTGACCGGTGAAACCCTCGGCATCCTGACCCTGGGCATCTTCGCCTTCTCCATCGGCACCGCGGCCGGCATCATCATGGGCAAGATCATGTACCGGGTGACCAAGGGCGAGGTGAATCCATTGATTGGTGCGGCCGGGGTATCGGCGGTACCGATGGCGGCGCGGGTCGCCAACAAGATGGGAATGGAAGCCAATCCGCAGAACTTCCTGCTGATGCATGCGATGGGTCCCAACGTGGCCGGGGTTATCGGTTCCGCGGTCGCCGCCGGGGTGCTGCTGGCGATTGTCGGATCGCCCGGTTAAGCGCGCTTTAGGCTAGTCTTTCAACTCCAGTTTACCATTCGTGCAGGACACCGCCAGCTCACCGTCGATGAAACGGGATAGCTGCTGGCCGAGCATTTCGTAACGCCAGCCCTGCATCAGCTTGTTGTTCTGGTTGCCGGCGACCAACTTATCGATATCTTTCTTGCTCAGCACCGAGGAAAGCGCGATCTGGTTGCGCTCGGCGATGTCCTTGGCTATGGCCATCAGGCAATCGGCGACCGCCTGCTGTCGGTTATCCAGCCGGGTGAATTCATCATGCTTTGGATACTGCGACGAATCCATCGCCAGCGCCTGCTCCAGTACCTGCAGGATTGATTCACCATTTTTCTTGATGTAATCGGCACTCAGTGCCCCGATCTGGCGCAGGTCTTTCAATGAACCGGGCTTGAAGCGGGCGATATCGATGATGTCTTCATCCTTCATGATCCAGCGTCGCGGACGATTCTTGTCGATCGCCACCTGTTCGCGCCAGCGGCACAGCTGGTCGGCGACGTTCAGCGCAGAACCTTTGAGTTTCATCACCCCGCGCAGCTTCTTCCACAGATTGGCGAAATCGACCTGGTAATTCTGTGGATCGGACATGTTACGCAGATCCGATTCGATCCAGGCCTCGCGGCCACGTCGTTGCAATTGCGCGGTCAGCTCCTGGTACATCTTTAACAGATAGCGTACGTCATCCATGGCGTAATCCAGTTCACCCTCGGATAACGGCCTTCGGCTCCAGTCGGTGCGGGTGTATTTCTTTTCCAGCTGGACCTTGCAGATGCGGTTGACCAGGTCGGCATAGCCGATCTGGTTGGCATAACCCAACACCGCTGCCGCCAGCTGGGTATCGAACACCGGCTCGGGCAGCTCGGCGAAATTATGATAGAACAGCTCCAGGTCCTGGCTTGGTGAGTGCAGGATCTTGACCATGTCCCGGTTACGAAAGATCTGCAACAGCGGGGAAAAGTCATCGATCTCGAGCGGATCGATACAGGCCTGCTCGGTCTCGGTGGCGATCTGGATCAGGGCCAGCAACGGGTAATAGGTCTTTTCGCGGACGAACTCGGTATCGATCGCGCATAGTTGGCAATCGGCGATGCTGGCGCAGAACTCGGCCAACGCCAGGTTGGATTCGATGTAATGGAAATTCATTTGTATATTGAGAGCCTTAGCTTAGTTGGGCTTTGCGGCGTATATCCCGTAACAGGATAAACACCCACGGCCAGATCGCCATGCCGGTCAGGGCCGGACCGAAAAATGCCATCACCGGTGGATTACGTTGCAGCATGCCTTCGATCCACACCACGATCAGCTGGTTGATCAACAGCAGGAAGAACACGTACATCGCCTGGCCACCGAGCGACATCACGCGAATGCGCTGATGCAGGTTGAGATTGATAAAAATGATCACGACCAGGGCCAGGCTATGCTGGCCCAGCAGGGTGCCCTGGGACACGTCGACGAACAAGCCGGTAAAAAACGCGAATAACAGTCCCACTCGTTTCGGCAGCGCCATACTCCAGTAGATCAGGAACAAGGCCACCCAGTCCGGCCGGTAGATCTTGGCCCATTCCGGCAGCGGCAGGATCAACAGGGTAAGACCGATAACCAGGGACAGGGGGATGACCAGGAAATTGAACTGGATCATGAGGGGGGCGGAGTTTTCTCGCGCGGTTTGATCACCAGTACCTCACGACTGCTATCCAGCCTTGCCAGCGGGCGGGCCAGCGCCGACTTGAAACCATGGGTCTTGTCATGACTGATACTGACAATGCCGGCGACCGGGTAATCGGATGGAAAACGTCCACCCAGGCCGGATGTCACCAACTGGTCACCTACTTCGATATTGGCGGTTGCCGGCAGGAAGCGTAACTCGAGCTGATCGGTATTGCCGTTGCCGAAGGCCACCGAGCGCAGACCACTGCGGACGAACTGTACCGGTATCGCATGTTCGGGGTCGGAGATCAGCATCACCGTGGAGGAATTCGGGGTACTATGGATGATCTGCCCCATGACGCCATAGTCATCGATGACCGCCTGACCGTCGACCAGCCCATCCAGGGTCCCCTTGTTCAACTCGATCAACTGGCGATAGGGATTCTGGTCGACCGACAACAGTTCCGCGACGATGACCTCGTCACTGAGTTTGCGCGCCGATCCCAGCAGGTTACGCAGGCGGGTGTTTTCCTCCAGCAGCACGTTCATTTTCTGCAGGCGTGCGGTGAGCAGGCGTTTTTCATCGATCAGGTAACGGTTTTCATCGACCAGGCGATTGTGGGTCTTGAACCATTCGGTGACCCAGGCACCGGATTGCGCCGGCAGGCTGACCAGGTAACGTAACGGGGAGATGACCACGGAAATGCCGGCACGTGCGTTGTCCAGATGAGGAAAACGATGGTCGACAAACATAATGGCTATGCTCATCGCGATCAGGAATAACGTGGGTGCGACCGTCCAGCGTTCAGGTTGGAAGATATTTTTCATACTACGGCAAGTTCTCGGAAAGCCGTAACCGGCTCATACTTATCCATAAAGTTAAGATAAGTATAAGCATAGTCGTTCATTTGCTTGTTTTATATAGTTTTTTTAGCCGATGGTTTCGGTAACTTGTGAAACCGTCCCGGGCTGGAAAATTATTCTACCGCGAGAAAATCGGAGCCGTGCTCGTCGATCATTTCCAGCACCCGGCCACCGCCCCTGGCGACGCAGGTCAGCGGATCCTCGGCGATAATCACCGGCAGGCCGGTTTCTTCCATGATCAAACGGTCCAGGTCGCGCAACAGCGCGCCACCACCGGTCAGGACGATGCCACGCTCGGCGATATCGGAGCCCAGTTCCGGCGGGGTTTGTTCCAGCGCATTCTTGACCGCGGATACAATGCCGTAGAGCGGATCCTGCAGCGCTTCGAGAATCTCATTACTGTTCAGGGTAAAACTGCGCGGGACACCTTCGGACAGGTTACGACCCTTGACTTCCAGTTCCAGCAGGTCCTCGCCCGGGTAGGCCGCGGCAATCTCGACCTTGATGCGTTCCGCGGTGGCTTCACCGATCAGGATGCCGTAATTACGGCGCACATAGTTGGTGATCGCCTCATCGAAACGGTCGCCGCCAATCCGCACCGAGGCGGAATAGACGATACCGTTCAATGACATGACCGCGACCTCGGAGGTACCACCACCGATGTCCAGTACCATCGAGCCCTGCGCTTCATCCACCGGCATGCCGGCACCGATCGCGGCTGCCATCGGTTCTTCGATCAGGTAAACCTTGCGCGCCCCGGCACCGAGGGCCGATTCCCGAATTGCCCGGCGCTCGACCTGGGTCGCACCACAGGGGACACAGATCAATACCCGCGGGCTGGGCCGGAACAGCTGGTTTTCGTGCACCTTGCGAATAAAGTGCTGCAGCATTTTCTCGGTGTAAGTGAAGTCAGCGATGACGCCGTCCTTCATCGGCCGGATCGCGGTGATATTCTCCGGGGTTCTGCCCAGCATTTTCTTGGCATCGGCACCCACGGCCTCGACCGATTTGGGTCCGCCCGGCCCGCGGTCCTGGCGAATCGCCACGACCGAAGGTTCGTTTAAAACGATGCCTTGTCCGCGTGAATAAATGAGAGTGTTAGCTGTACCCAGGTCAATGGATAGGTCGTTGGATATAAGTCCGCGTAAAGCTGTTAACATCGATTGTATATTTACCTAATTAAATGTGTATCCAGATTATTGGCTTGTCAGTTCAATCGTTCAATAACGACTGTTGCCCCTTAAACTGATCGTCAAGACGTGAGGCGTTTGTATGTGTCTTTAGTCTGTTATCTATAACCGGAGTGGTTATGGATAGTCATGAATTTTTTGTATTTATAAGCCCTTTATAGTCGATTCCTGAAATGTTGCGCGTACTCTAGCAACGGGCAGGTCTCAGAGCAAGGATTTTGCTTATCCCGGGGCGTTTTATGTGGTAACTTTGCGGGCTTTTGAAACTGGCGCGATTTAACCTCGCCAATCCTTACAAACAGAGCGCTGTTATGACACTCAAAACAGAAGACGTAAAAAATATTGCCCATCTGGCGCGGCTGGAGATCAGCGATGACGACGTTGACCAGTATGCCGCGGATTTATCCAATATCCTGGACCTGGTGGAGCAGATGAACCAGGTCGATACCGACGGCGTGCAGCCGATGGCGCACCCGCTCGACGCCAAGCAGCGGTTGCGCGATGATGAGATCAGTGAACAGGATCAACGGGATAAATTCCAGGCCATCGCTCCTGACGTCGAAAACGGCCTCTACCGCGTACCCAAGGTCATCGAATAACAGGAAACAGTATGGACAGGATAGACAACCACACAACGGTCAAACAATTACAGCTGGGACTGGCACAGGGTGATTTCTCCAGCGTCGAACTGACCCGGGAATACCTGGACCGCATCCAGCAGCTCAATCCCAGGATTAACGCCTTTATCACTGTCACCGAGGATCAGGCGCTGGCCCAGGCGGAAGATGCCGACAACCTGATCGCCAAGGGTGACGGGCAGGCCCTGACCGGGATTCCACTGGCGCACAAGGACATCTTCTGTACCGATGGCATCACTACCACCTGTGGTTCACACATGCTGGAAAACTTCCAGGCGCCTTACAGCGCGACCGTGATCGAAAAATTCAACGCCCAGCATGCGGTGATGCTGGGCAAGACCAACATGGACGAATTCGCGATGGGTTCTTCCAACGAAACCAGCTATTTCGGCCCGGTCAAGAACCCCTGGAACCTGGAATGTGTCCCCGGTGGCTCTTCCGGGGGTTCGGCGGCCGCGGTGGCAGCTTCGATGACAGCGGCCGCAACCGGTACCGATACCGGCGGTTCGATCCGCCAGCCGGCCGCACTCTCCGGTATCACCGGGCTCAAGCCCACCTATGGTCTGGTATCGCGCTATGGCATGATCGCTTTTGCCTCAAGCCTGGACCAGGCTGGTCCGATGGCCCGCAGCGCGCAGGATTGTGCGTTGCTGTTACAGGCGATGGCGGGTTTCGATCGGCGCGATTCGACCTCGCTGCAACGCGATGTCCCGGATTATGAAGCGACCCTGGAGCAAGACCTGGCGGGACTGCGCATCGGCCTGCCGGCAGAATTTTTCGCCGAAGGCCTGAACCCTGCAGTGGCGAAAGCCGTCGACGAGGCAATCGAGCAGTATAAAAAACTGGGGGCCACGATCAAGGACATCAGTCTGCCCAACAGCAAGTTCGCGGTCCCTACCTATTACGTGGTGGCGACGGCGGAATGTTCCTCCAACCTGTCGCGTTTCGACGGCGTTCGGTTCGGCCACCGCTGCGATGAGCCAAAGGACCTCGAAGACCTGTACAAGCGCTCACGCGGCGAGGGATTTGGCGCCGAGGTCAAACGCCGGATTCTGACCGGTACCTATGCCCTCTCCGCCGGATATTACGATGCGTTTTACCTGAAAGGGCAGAAGCTGCGGCGCCTGATCAGCCAGGATTTCGCCCAGGCCTTCGAGCAGGTGGACGTCATCGCCGGCCCGACCGCCCCGGATGTAGCCTTTAAGATTGGTGACAAGAGCGACGATCCGGTCAGCATGTACCTGCAGGATATCTTTACCATTTCGGTCAACCTGGCCGGCCTGCCCGGGATGTCGATACCGGCCGGTTTCGTCGATGGCAAACCGGTGGGGCTGCAACTGATCGGCAACTATTTCGATGAAGCGCGGCTGTTGAATGTAGCTCATCAGCTGCAACTCAATAGCGACTGGCATCTGCAAAGCCCGGAGGTGATCTAATGGAGTGGGAAACCGTAATCGGCCTCGAGATTCACGCCCAACTGGCGACCACCAGTAAAATCTTTTCTGGCGCTTCCACCGCCTACGGCGCCAAGCCGAACACCCAGGCCTGCGCGGTCGATCTCGGCCTGCCCGGGGTACTGCCGGTACTGAATGGCGAGGTGGTCAAGATGGCGATCAAGTTCGGTCTCGCGGTCAATGCCGAGATCGGTCATGAGTCGGTGTTCGCGCGCAAGAATTATTTCTACCCGGATCTGCCCAAGGGCTACCAGATCAGCCAGTATGAACTGCCGATCATCGGCCCCGGCCAGATCAGCATCAGCCCCGAGGAGGGGGTCAGCAAGGTCATCGGCATTACCCGTGCGCACCTGGAGGAGGATGCCGGCAAGTCATTACACGATGAATTCCCCAACCTGACCGGCATCGATCTCAACCGCGCCGGCACCCCGCTGCTGGAAATCGTGTCCGAACCGGATATGCGTTCGGCCAAGGAAGCGGTGGCCTATGCGCGCAAGATCCACGCGCTGGTGCAGTTCCTGCACATCTGCGACGGTAACATGCAAGAGGGTTCTTTCCGCTGTGATGCCAATGTGTCGATCCGCCCCAAGGGCGAGGCCAAGCTGGGTACCCGCACCGAGCTAAAGAACATCAACTCGTTCCGTTTTCTCGAACGCGCGATCAACTTCGAGATCGAACGCCAGATCGAGGTCATCGAGGATGGCGGCGAGGTGGTTCAGGAAACCCGGCTGTACGATGCCGACAAGCATGAAACCCGCTCGATGCGCAGCAAGGAAGAGGCCTTCGACTACCGTTATTTCCCGGACCCGGACCTGTTGCCGGTGTTGATCACGGCCGAGGATATCGAAGAGATCCGCGCCACCCTGCCCGAACTGCCCGAGCAGAAACGCCAGCGCTATATCGATGAGCTGAAGTTATCCGATTACAACGCCGACCTGCTATCCGGCAGCAGGGCTACCGCCGAATACTTCGAACAGGCTCTGGCCGCCGCACCGAAGCTCGCCGACCAGCTGGCCAACTGGATCCTCGGTGACCTGGCCGGCGCGTTGAACAAGTCGGAAGCGACCATCGACGATTCACCGATTGCGCCGGAACAACTGGCCGGCCTGCTCGAACGCATCGCCGATAACACCATCTCCGGCAAGATCGCCAAGGAAGTGTTCGAGGCGATGTGGAACGGCGAAGGCAGCGCCGATGACATCATCGACAAGCGCGGCCTGAAGCAGATCACCGACAGTGGCGCGATCGAGCAGCTGATCGATGACGTGATCGCCAACAACCCTGACCAGGTCGAGCAGTTCAAGGCCGGCAAGGACAAGGTGCTGGGCTTCCTCGTCGGCCAGGTCATGAAACAGTCCAAGGGCAAGGCCAATCCGGGCCAGGTCAACCAGATGCTGCGCGACAAGCTGAAATAACCGGTTACTAACAATGAAAATCGTCCCTGTGTTCATTATTACCGTCCTGATCTGGCAACTGGCGCTGGCCAGCCACGAACCCTGGACCAAGACCGAGTACCCGCAGGATGTGGAAAAACTCTGGTGGGATGACGACTGGTGGGAACAGGGTAAACTGGATAGGCCGGACAGTTATGAAGTTACCATGCAAGAGATTGCCTATGAGAGTGGTGACGCCGAGATTCCCGCCTATCTGTTTCGCCCGAAAAAGCCGGGCAAGTACCTGCCGGTGCTGTTTCAGCACGGAAGACGCGGGCTGGATGATCTGACCATGCTGCTCCCTAAAAGACTGGCGGCACGTGGATTTGTCGTGCTGGCACCGGATGTCTACAGCGGCCGCTTCTTCGAACGTTACCCGATGGGACATGAATACATCAATGACCAGGATGTCGCCATAGGTATCGATAAGTTACTGGAACTGCCGGATATCATTGGCGACAAGGCCTGCGTGGTATCCCATACCCGGGGCGGTTATATGACCCTGAGAGCGCTGGTCACCCACAACCGGCAGGAGCAGGTTGCCTGTTATGTGTCCTCCTATCCGCACTGGCAGGACCCGAACCAGCCGGAGCCGATGCAGGTTTATCAGTACGCACCGGAGATCAATGAGCTGGACATGCCGGTATTGGTCTTCATCGGCGAACATGAACAGTATCAGCGCCTGCGCCCGATCATGGAGGGCATCAACACACTCAAGGAAAAAGGGCGCAAACCCCAGCTGATCGTGTATCCAGGAGTCGGTCGCGGTTTCGATTTCCGCCCACCACATGTACGCACCTTTGCCGATGACCTGGCCACCAAGGACGCCCTGCGCAGAACCGAGCTATTCATCCGTGCGCATTTGCCCGCGCGCTGATATCCCCGGTTACTGGCAGTTTCAGGCTTAACGACGCGCTAAACACCTAGCCCGGGTGTTGTAATTTATTTCAGTCGATGAACTACCTTTAATCCTGTCAGTCCAAGGAGATTGAGGTTGTAATCATGATTATCGAAGTCGAGAACATAAAATGTGGCGGTTGTGCGAACAGCATCAACCAGAAGCTGATGCAACTGGATGGTATCGAGGATGTCGCGGTGGATGTCGATGCCGGTCGCATAACTCTTAGCACGGGGCAAACCTCGGATAGCTTCAGACAGACCGTGTTGGCAAAGCTCAGCGCAATGGGTTATCCGGAAAAAGGTTCACTCGAAGGCCTGGGTGCGGTCAAGGCAAAAGCCACCTCCTATGTCAGTTGCGCCATTGGCAAGATGTCCGAAAGTTAAGTCAAACCGTTCTTATTACCGGGCGCACTGTCCCTCCATACCTGGATTGTGCCAATCGCGACGTCATCAACACCATCGTCTACTACAATCAGGTATGACCATGAACACCAAGGCAAGCACATTATTAATCAGCGCGGTCTTTGTTCTGTGCGCACAAGTCCAGGCGCAAAACAAGGATCGCTGGTACACCCCGCAACAGGTCAAGCAGGGCGAGGTCGTATTCAAACAAAACTGCGCCGCCTGTCACGGGCAGAACGCCGAGCTTACGATCAACTGGAAACAACCCGATGCCAATGGCATCTACCCGCCCCCGCCGTTGAATGGCACCGCGCATGCCTGGCATCATGATCTTGATGTGTTAAGACAACAGATCCGGGAGGGCGGGCAGAAATATGGCGGGGTCATGCCGCCGTTTGGTCAGCTGTTAAGCGCGGAGCAAATCGACATGGCGATTTCCTATTTCCAGTCGAAATGGCCGGAGGATTTGTACCAGCGTTGGGCGAAGAATTTTGAGGTATCCTCATTACCCTCGCTGGACGATATCGTCGTCGCCAACGAAAAAGCGATCACCCGCCGGCTGCAAAATCAGTTGGGCAATGTCGAGCTGGATGAGGTCAAGGCCACCATCATCGATGACCTGTGGCAGGTCAGGGTCAAGGATAAGTACATCTACCTGTTGGAAAACGGCCGCTATGCGGTGGTCGGTGACCTGATCGACCTGGAAAGCGGGCGCAATTTGAGCGAACAGGAAAGACGGCAAACGACCGCGGATTCCCAACCTGAGTAAATCATCACCTTGATCGGATCATCGAAATTGCCAGTGTCCAGAGGTAGCGCATGAACAATTCTTCGAGTCAGCGACTGCTGCTAACACTGATGGCTTTCCTATTGACCTGGTTTGGATTGAATCAAGCCACGGCTCACAAAGGCGCCACCGGTATCGTCAAAGAGCGCATGGACCTGATGAAGCAGGTCGGCAAGGACATGAAATCACTCAAGGCCATGGTCAGGGGCAACACGGCCTATGACCCGCAACTAGTCGGTCGGATCAGTAGTTCGCTGGGTGAGGCCGCAAAACAAATTCCCGGCCAGTTTCCCGAGGGTAGTTTGCAACATCCCACCGAGGCCCGGCCGCAGATCTGGCAGAGGTGGGACAAATTTACCGACTATGCCAGACAACTTGAGGATGAGTCACTAAGGCTCAGGCAAATTGCCGCCAGCGGTGATCGACAATCCATTCAGTACCAGTTCCGGCAGCTCAACAAGACCTGCCTGGGCTGTCACAAAAGCTTCCGCAAAAAGAAAAAGAAACCTTAATTTTCCAACCCGATCGCTATAGCATTTATTGCTTGTACAGACCTTGGGTGGGGTAGTGTAGAATGATGGATTCCCGTTATTCATCCTGCGCCGTTTACCATGAAAAATAACGATCAATTGTTCCGTTTTGTTTTCGACGACACACCGATCCGCGGGCAATTGCTGTCACTGGATGCGAGCTGGCAGAAATGCCTGCAACGCAGTGATGCCGATGAGTATGCCCAGACCATCCTTGGCCATGCCCTGGCCGCGGTCACCCTGCTTGCCAGTACCCTGAAAATCGATGGCAACATCACCCTGCAGATTCGTGGCCAGGGGCCGATCCATCTGCTGGTCGCCCAGTCGAATAACCAGCGCAGTGTGCGCGGCCTGGTGCGCCAGTCGCAACCCGTGGAGGAACCTGCGGAGACATTGCAGCAAGTGTTCGGTGCCGACAAGATGGTCATCACTATCGATAGCGGTAAGGGCAAACCGCATCAGGGCATCGTGCCACTGCGTGGTTCCACCCTGCAGGAAGCGCTGGAGGCTTATTTCGAACATTCCGAGCAGTTACCCACGCGCATCTGGCTGGCCAGTAATGAAACCTCGGCATCCGGATTATTGCTGCAAAAACTGCCCGGTGAGGATATCGACAGCGATAGCTGGAACCGGGTCACCCAGCTGGCCTCGACCATCACCGAACAGGAATTGATCGAGCTGTCCGAGCAGGACCTGCTGCAGCGGTTGTTTCACGAGGAGACCCTGCGCCTGTTCGAATCGGAACCAATCCATTTCTCCTGCAGCTGTTCCAGAGAAAAAACCCTGAACATGATAAAATCGCTGGGCAAAGCAGAGGCGGAGGATATTTTAAGTGAGCAGGGCCAGATCAGCGTCACCTGCGAATTCTGTAATAACCGCTATGACTTTGACCCGATTGATATCGAGCAGTTTTTCAGTAATGACAACGAGTTCCCGGGCAGCCAGTCAATTCATTAACCGATCATGAAGATTCATCGTCATACCGCTACCGAAATCATGAGCAAAGCCGTTGCGTCGCAGGAGCATTGCCTGTTGGGCGTCATGGATGCAGAGGAAAACCTGTACTACTGCGACACCAGGGAAGACATGCTGGAGCTGATTGAACAGTATCCGCAATCCATCTGGTTTTATAACCAGCATGCGGATGCGATGGAAAGCATCGAGCAGATTGAACATCCGCCCGGCCAGGGATCGATCGAGATATTCCAGGATACCGAGGGTGTGTTCGGCCTGCGCGCCTATTTACAGCAGGATCGGATGCAGACACCGGTCACCCTTGAACTTACCGAACTGGCAGAATGAGACCACAAATTTTACCGTTATTGCTGATCGCCACCTTACTTGGGCTGAGTGGTTGTGATTCTGAGCGTAGCGATGACATGGCGATCACTGCCGGCAAGGCCCTGTACGAGGAACATTGCGCTGCCTGTCACAGCATTGAGGGCGAAGGCTCGATCTTCAAGGATTATCCCCCGGTCAAGGGCACCGCGCTGGAGACCCTCGATATCGTCCACCGGGTCAAAGGCTCGGCACCGCAAAACCGCAAGATGCCAACCTTCACCGAGCTGAACGAGGCGGAAGCGGAGTTGATCGCCAGATTCATCAAGTCCCTGTAAGCGGAGTTTCTGCGTAGCTATGCTGTGGCAACTGGTTACGATCGTATTTCCGATTTTCTCCATCGTATTGCTGGGATTTCTTTACGGGCGTAAGCACACCCCCGACATGGCCGCCGCCAACAAGCTGAATATCGATGTATTCGTCCCGGCCCTGATCTTCGATGTAATGACCGCCAAGAGTTTCGACCTCGCGGCCTACCAGTCACTAACGGTTGCCGGGATAGCGGTCGTCCTCGGTTCCGCGATCCTGGCCTGGCCGGTGGCGCGCATTTTCGGCTTTCAAATGAAAACCTTTCTGCCGCCGATGATGTTCAACAACTCCGGTAACATGGGCCTGCCGCTAATGCTGTTTGCCTTTGGTGAGAAGGCGCTACCGGCGGCGGTGGTACTGTTCCTGATTGAAAATACCCTGCACTTCAGCGTCGGCACCAAGATCATCAACAGCAGCTATTCGCTGCTGGCCTTATTCAAGATTCCGATGCTGCTGGCGACCTGTGCCGCGATCTTCGTATCCCTGATCGAATGGCAGGTACCGCAACTGCTGGCGGTACCGATCAAGATGCTCGGGCAGATCTCGATCCCGCTGATGCTGTTCGCGCTCGGCGTACGCCTGATCCATATCGACTGGCGCGACTGGAAGATCGGTGCGGTCGGTGCCATCATCAGTCCGCTCAGCGGCCTGATCATCGCAATCCCGCTCGGTTACCTGCTGGCGCTGCCGGCCCAGCAACAGGCGATGCTGATCGTGTTCAGCGCCCTGCCCCCGGCGGTGTTGAACTACATGATTGCCGAACGCTACAACCAACAGCCGAAGCAGGTGGCCTCGATCGTGATGCTGGGCAACATGAGCTCGATCGTGATCATTCCGCTGGTCCTGGCGTTTGTGCTTTAACTTCAAGGCTACAGTATGCACCTGCCGATTACCCAGTATTACCGGCTTAGTGGCCGTCGGGATGGATAATGCGCAGCAGTTGGGGCAAAATAGCGCGTCACTGATCTTCAGACCACACACAGCACAACCATGGAATTTAAAGACAAGATACCTTTCAAGACGGAAATCTATCCGCTCTATACCCAGTCAGGCTGGAACGAACGCCTGCGCCTGAACCCAGATGAACTGGACAAGGCGATCCACAACAGCTTTGCCGTGGTATCGGTTTATGAGGGTGACCAGCTGATCGGCTTTGGCCGGGTGGTGTCGGACGGTGTGTCCTATGCCACGATTTATGACGTGATGGTGATGCCGCAGTGGCAGGGCCAGGGTATCGGCAGCAAGATCATCCGGATCCTGGTCAATAAATGCGAACGCCACGATATCCGCCGTATCCACCTGTTCGCCGCCAAGGGCCGGGAAGACTTTTACCGCCACCTCGGATTCATCCCGCGCCCGGTCGAATCGCCGGGCATGGTTTTCGAGAAGGTTTAACTCCCCGGTCAGGGTTTACTGGTAGATCTGGCGGTAGTAAATCTGCGCGGGATTACCCCGGTAAATGCCGAAGGTGGCGCGGGCCGTCGGGTAATCGTTGGCATCGATAACACTGTCTCCGTTCCAGTCGAACTGGAGATAAGGGTAAGCGGACAGGTCGAGTTCGACATCGATGTAACCCTCGTTACCTGAACCAGGGGTACACGCCGGGTCACCCGGTGGACAAAACCTCAGGTCAGCTTCACCGGATACCAGGGGATCAAGCAGAGAAATACTTGAGGTCTTATTCGACGCGCCCACGGTCAGCACGATGATATCTCCATCCACCTGGCCAGCCTCCACGGCGCTGGACAGGGTCAGGTCAGCGCTGGTGAAGGACGTGCAGTCATCAGCGGCATTCGGCAGGAAGCTCGAGCTGGCACTGTCGTAATATTCTGCCTGCATCGGCATATCCAGGCTGACCAGTTCCGAACCGAAGGTATTTTCCAGCGCCATCCGGCCGTAGTAGATGTCGGTGTTGGCGACCTGACCATGGTCATCGGTCGCATCATTATTAACATCCAGGTCGTAACTATCGAGCAGGACCCCATCGTCATCGCTGGGCGCTATGCCCACCGATAGGTTGAAAGCTCCGTCAAGTAGTCCGGTCGGTTCACGACCAAGACTCAGGGTATCGTTAATATTGGCAACGCCATTGTTGAAGGTAATGGTCGGACTGCCGGGGTTCAACCGCGTCGTCAGCTCGGCTAAGCCGACGGTTTCAACCGTGCCATAGCCCAGTTCTGCTGCCGTATCGAGCTTTGCGAAACCACTCGTCGAGGTGTAATTCTGGGTCACATTCGCAGCCACGCCTCCTCCACTGTAGGCGGTCAGCCGGTAACCCAGCTGGAAATTCTCGTCCATGTAGGTGAACGGCGACGGGATCACGCAGCCGAGTGCACTGCGATTGGTCAGCGACGTATTGGTCAGGCGAAATTCAGCCGGGTAAAAACGGCCAATGTTGGCACTGGTCGAATCGGCGATGGTCTCGCCAAAATAAGCCGGCGGACTGGCGGTAAAGGTGAATACGCCGACCTCGCTGACCTGCTGGTTGGTGATCGTGTGATCGCCATCATCGCTGGCGATCGTGTTGAACGAGCTGACATCGATGCTGCCATCAACCCCGGGTACCGGCGCTACCCGGGTATGCGAGATGCCTATAATGGATAACTGGAAATTGGGTGTGGTGGCATTGTTACAAAAAGCACTGTTGCTCTCGCCACTGGTCTCCCAGGCCACGGCCTTGACCGACAGGTTGAAATTTTGCCCTGCCTGGGTGAACGCAGTACAGCTGGCATCGCCACTGGCACAATCGGCATTGGCATCTCCAGTGTACACACACAGACCGGCCGGGACGCTGGTGAAGATATTACTGGTGCCGGACAGGTTATCCGCCGGGTCTTCGCCGGCGGCGGGGATATCCAGGCTCGCATACAGCCTGATCTGGCCGGCATCGACGTAATTCATGGTCCAGGTTGCAATGCCGTTGACATCGAAGGTAAGTCCCACATCGTCATAGGTCAGCGGAGATGCGCCTGCATCATTATCGGTAACGGTATCACCGGCACCGCCGATTACCGAGTCGATGATGGTCACCCCGTCGTTGGTCAAGTTGCTACAAGTGTTAGGGGCCATACATTCATAGGCCATCTGCACGGTCTGCGCGCCAGCGACGCGGGCCTCGCAGGCGCCGGTATCCGTGTTGGTTTGCACCGCGCGCAGGGTCAGGACCTGTTCGCCGGCGGAGGATTTGCCGGCGATCCGGGTGCCGAGATCGTTGTACACGCCATCGGCGTAGAAGCGCAACGCGGTATCGCGAAACTCCAGCGCCGGATCTTGTGCCCCGCCGTCATCCAGATCGGTGATCGCGCCGTCGGAGACATCGATATCGATATGCGGCGCGGTGGTTGCGCTGGTCTTGGTCAGCCAGAATTCCACCGCGGTCTCGATCCCGTCAAAGGTGTACTGGTTGGGTGGGATAAAGGTTCCATCTCCATTACGCAGGGCCCAGCCATCGATCGCTTGCGAGGTGGTCAGGGTGATGGTGGTCGAGGACGACGGCGATACCGGGTTATCGGATGCATCAAGCGCGGTAATGGTGACGGCTTCGGCTTCACAGGTAACCCCCACGCCGCCATGACTGATCCCGTAATAACTGATGGTCGCCGCACAGGGTCGCGTCTCGTTCAACACGGTATTCACCTCGGCCGGGGTGAGTGCTGCGTTATAGATGCGCACCTCGTCGATCAGGCCATCGAATTCGCGCCCGGCAAAGCCCTGGTCGGCACCGATCTGCAGCGGGTCGTTGTTCAGGGTCAGGGTTCCGGTCTGGTTGTTGGTGCCACTCTCCACGCCGTTGATGTAAATCGCCTGGAAATCAGCCGCATCGGAATAGACGATGGCGATGTGATACCAGTCGCCGGCAGTCAGGGTCCCGGTTGAGGTTAATTCCTGGGCGCCTCCGCCCCACCACCAGTTGATCTGACCGCTGCTGTTGATATGAAATTCATAGTTCTCATCCTTGGACAGGATCGTTTTCAGGCCGCTGGCGGGAATTGCATTGGTATTGACCCAGGCGGTCACGGTCAATTCATCGGCGATATCCAGCAACGCATTGTCCGCTACCTCGACATAACCGGCGCCATTCAACAGGGCGCCGTTACAGACCTGGGCCGGCACCGGTACCGCCCCGGCAAAACTGGTTCCGTCCAATCCATTGCCGCTGCTGTCTGTGACTTCACCCGCGGTGCCGTTCCAGCTGGCTTCATCGAGGCGATATTCCGCTACCGGGGTCGCCGGACAGGGATGGGTCGCGTTGAGATCGCTATCGATCTGGGCGGCGGTCTGCACCACATCATAGACCCGAATTTCATCGATCTGGCCATTGGCCGAATTCGGTGAGCCATCCGGATGATAGGTACTGCGATTATCGCCGAAGTACAGGGTGCGGAATTCGCCCATGTTGCCATTGGTGGCGCCTGACTCGGTACCGATCAGGGTTCCGTTCAGGTACACGCGTCTCTCGCCGTTGATATCCCAGGTCACCGCGATGTGGGCCCAGGTATTGGCCGCGATGTTATTGGCCCCGGTGAAAATGCGAAAATCTCCATCCGCGCTATCTTCCAGGCCAAACACTAACGATCCATCATTGCGCAGGGCCAGCAGGAAATAATGATCAGCCGGGGTTAAATCGTCCGGCGAGGCATCGAATAGGGTTCGGTCACCCCCGCCGATCCAGGCATTGTTACTGCGATACCAGAAATTGATCGAGCCCTGGCCGCCGATATCGTCATCGACATCGATGCTGGTATCTATGCCGTATTGGGCTGCATCGGTGGTATTAGAAGGCACATCGACACCGTTACAGATCCGCGCCGGGACCGCATCGACTCCGGAGCCGGTGCCCAGGGCAAAGGCACCGCCAATATTACCGGTGTCATCGACAACTTCACCGGCGGTGCCGTCCCAGGTGCCTGCTGAGGCATCCAGCTTAAACCAGGCATAAGGCGGCACTACCGGGCAGGCGCCGGTGGCATCGATGTTGATATTATCAATCGAGATGGTCTCACCGACGCCGCCATAACAGCAGTTGCCGGTGTTGATGGCGGTATTGAATCTGAGGCTGATCTGGGTATTGGCACTGATGTACGGGGTCAGGTCATAGGACCTGGAGCCCGAGGTATCGCCAATACCGGTGATATCATCCAACTGGGTCCAGTTGGCGCCGCCATCGGCCGAGGCACTGATCAGCAACGAATCATCCGCATCGACACCACCGGAAGTGACGAAATCAAAGCTGAAAGTGGCACTGGTATAACCGGACAGATCCAGTTCGCGTACCACCCCAGGTGAGTTGGGACTTTCTGGGGAAAAATTGTTCAACACCAATTGCCCGCCACTGATGCTGACATGACCGATGGTCGGATCGGGGCTCGCTTCCGGCACCGTCAGGCTGGTGCCTTCATACTCATCCCAGGCCGCGGTGAAGTTGACATCGCCATCGTTATTGGCAAAAGAAACATTGCTGAATTCATCGCGGAAGGTGACCGTACAAACCGGGGCGGTGATGGTCAATTCGTTGCTGGTGGCATCGGTCAATACCGTACCCGCGCCGTCATCCGCTGAAGCGACCACCTCGTAGACACCCACCGCCAACGGCGTGGCAGCACTCAGGTCCAGCGTCCAGTCATCGCCGACATTGGTCAACTCGGGACTTGAGCCAAGGGTATAGGTAGTGCCATCGACCGAGACCGTGAAACCGCCGGTGGAGCCGGCACTATCGAAGGTACCATCCAACACCGGGGTGGTATCGTCGGTACTCAGGGTGTTGACCGTCGGGGCCGTAAAAGTACTACAGGCTAATATTTGTAGATTATCCACCTGGAATTGTTCATTGCCTCCCCCGTATAAATTGGTCACCCGGAACCTGAACCGGGTATTGGCAGAGATATCACCGGTGATATCGATCGAGCGGGTGTCGTTGAAAACACCGTTAATATTGGTAAAGGTTTCTATCGGGTTGTAACTGCCGCCCCCGTTATTGGAGATTTCCAGGATCACTGCATCGCTGTTGTCCACGCCGGCGGTCGTCGAGAAATCAAAACTCAGGGTGGCAGTGTCATAAGCGGATAGATCAGCTTGTCGGGCCAGGCTGGGTTGGCCGCCGGTGTTGGGATTGTCATCTAGATTGAGGATGCCACCGGAGATCTGGGCATTACCGGATCCAGCGCCGGCACCGGCCCCATCGACCTCGATCCAGTTGGTCGCCCAGTTGGCACTACCGCCGGTAAAACTGTTGGATGAGAAATCATCCGTGAAAGCGTCACAACTACCACCCGACGAGACAATAACCGCGTTATTGAGGATAAAATCACCGCTGTTGCCGCCGGTACAGGTATCGTTCCTATAAGCGACCAGATACAGATCATAGGTGCCATCGGTTATTGGGGCGGTGATATTGAAACTCAGGTTATGATTGCCGGCGTTTAAAAAATCACTATGGTCAACACAGGTGGTGGCACCGGCGGCACCGAATCGCCATTGTGACGACTCCCAGTCATTGGCATTGCCGCCACCCGTGGTGGTGACAAACATCTCTACGCTGATAGTAGCGCCACCCGTAACCGTGGTCGAGCTGCCACCGTCGACGGTGGCCGCGGTAATAATGGTAGCAGCCAGCAACGGTGTACTGAAAAATAGCAGTGCAATGCCAATAAACAGCGATTTCTTCATCAACCTGAGTATTTTCTTGATGTTAACCCCTGATTATAGTTGAAACCGTGCAGATAAAGGCTATGCACGGGTGGATAAGCGGTACTCATTACGGCCCAAAAGGGATGAAATAATTCGCAATAATGACGTCGATTTTTAGCCAACTTTATATTCAATCTGGCAATTTGCCGGTCTGGGTTGTTTTGTTATGATTCACTTCAGGTATCACCTGCCAAAGGCATCGTTATGAAAGATTCTCTCAAGCCCGGAATTCACTATACCCATACCTTCGTGATTCCTGCCTCAAAAACGGTTCCGTCACTATATCCCGAGGCCGAGGAATTCATCCAGATGCCGGAAGTGTTTGCCACCGGTTTTCTGATCGGATTTCTTGAATGGGCCTGTATCCTCTGCATCAACCCGCACCTCGAATGGCCCCAAGAACAAAGTGTCGGTACCCATATCGACGTCAGTCACGAGGCGGCGACACCGCCCGGATTCGAGGTGACTGCCGACGTCGAGCTGGTCGAAGTCGATGGCAAGCGCCTGGTGTTCAATGTCGAGGCGCATGACGGGGTTGATCTGATTTCCAAGGGTAGGCATGTACGCTTTATCGTCGACAAGCGTAAATTCGATCAGCGCCTGCAGGAGAAACACGAGGAACATTTCAACGATGTGCTGATTTAGCGCTCAGCCATCTGCCAAATTAATTCATACCTGACAATACCAAGCAAAAAGAGGATTTATCATGACTGAGCAATATCAAGGCAACTGCCACTGTGGCGCGATTAAATTTTCCTATGAGGGTGAAAAAATAGAAAAGGGCCTGCGCTGCAACTGTTCCATGTGCAAGCGCAAGGGCGCGATGATGTCGACCGAGGTAATCCCGATCGAAAAGCTCAAGATCGATGCCGAGGAAGGCTCTCTGGGTCTGTATCAATTCGGTGCCAGGACCGCCAAGCATTTTTTCTGTAAAACCTGCGGTATTTACCCATTCCATGAGACCGCGCGGGCTCCGGGTCATTATCGGGTTAACCTGGGTTGCATCGATGCGGTGGATGCTTTCGCGCTGGAAGCCGATGTATTCGATGGTAAAAACCTGCTGTAAATCGTAACGCTTAACAATCGATGGATTTATTGACGCAGAGCCTGCTGGGTTCAGCCATGGCCCAGTCGGCCGCGGCACCGGAGAAAATCCGCCAGGCCGCCATCATCGGCTTGCTGGCAGGCCTGTCGGCCGACCTGGATATCCTGATCCGCTCCAGCCAGGACCCCCTGCTCAACCTGGAATTTCATCGCCATTTCACCCACTCGGTTTTTTTCATCCCGATCGCGGCCCTGTTGTTGAGCGCGCTATTCTGGCCGTTGTTTCGCAAGCATCTGAGCTGGCCGCAGATTCTCCTGTTCTCGCTGCTGGGTTTTTCGCTCAGCGGTTTCATCGATGCCTGCACCAGCTACGGTACCAGCCTGTTATGGCCGCTGTCTGACGAACGCATCAGCTTCAATATCATCGCCATCGTCGATCCTGTCTTCACCCTGTTGTTGGTTGTAGGCATCAGCATAAGCCTGAAGCGCAGAAACCATCAATATGCCAGAGTTTTTCTGTTGCTGGCCGCCAGCTACCTGTTGCTGGGGTTGTTACAAAATCATCGGGTCCAGACGCTGACCGAACAATATGCCATGCAACAAGGTCATGCGCCGGAACAGCTACTGGTAAAACCGACCCTTGGCAATCTACTGCTCTGGCGTTCAATTTATCTGCACCAGGGTGAATATCACATCAACGCGTTTCGGGTGAACCCAGTGACCGGCGATGGCAATGTCATCCCCGGCGAAACAATCGCTCAATTCAAACCCTGGGATCATGAGCTGCCGATAGACATGGATTCCAAGATTCAATCTGATATCGATCGTTTTGCGTTTTTCTCTGACAACTACCTGGCCTTGCACCCGAAGCTGCCCGACCGGATTATCGATGTGCGTTTCGCCAATCTGCCGCATAGGGTATTCCCGTTATGGGGTATTCATTACGATCTTTCCCAACCACAACAGCATGTAAGCTATGAGTTTTACCGCAGTTCGGACAAGCTGACGCGCCAGACCTTCATGCATATGCTGTTAACCGGATCAACTGATGTATCAGATCGCACTGACTGACCTGGCGCTGGGCTTTATCCCGGTGGTCATCACCGTGGTGATCATGCTGAAGTGGTCGTTGTCGATTAACAAGGCCCTGTTATCGATCCTGCGTATGCTGCTGCAATTAATGTTGATCGGCTATGCGCTCAATTTCATTTTCAATAGCGGCAGTTCACTGATTATCTTGCTGGTGTTATGCCTGATGCTGTTGGCGGCCAGTTGGATTTCGATGAGCACGATCCACATGGCACGTTCTTCGCTGGTGACTGCCAGCCTGGTGGCGATCTCGATCGGCGGGATCTTCACCCTGATCGTTACCACCCAGGGCGTACTGCACCTCGATCCCTGGTATCAACCACAGATCATGATCCCCATTGCCGGCATGATATTCTCCAACGCGATGAATACCATCAGCCTCGCTGCCGAACGTTTTTACAGTGAATGGAAGCACCAGGCGGATTACCAGCACTGCCGCAATATCGCGTTCCAGGCGGCGATGATCCCGGTATTCAACGCTCTGCTGGCGGTGGGCCTGGTCTCGCTGCCGGGCATGATGACCGGACAAATTCTATCCGGCGTAGAGCCTTTGGTAGCAGCGCGTTACCAGATCATGGTGATGCTGATGGTGTTTGGTTCGGCGGGTATTTCTGCCGCGGTTTTTCTGCTGCTGATAAAGCAGCAGTTACCCGCCAATGATTAACGCTTTGACTGTAGCTTTCTCCGCGCAACCGCCGGCCGCTTGCCTTTGCGCTTGTTATGCTTTGGCTTGTTCGATTTACGCTTTTTCGGCCTTGGCTCGTCATTCTCACCGCTGTCCGGCCTGGCCGCCCGGATATTCAATGGGCGCCCGCTAACCCGGGTCTTCTTGAGGATCTTGAATACTTCCCTGGGCATGCCATCGGGCAAATCGATCAGGCTGAAATCGTCATGGATATCGATATTGCCGATATAACAGCTGTCTATTTCCGCTTCATTGGCAATGGCACCGACGATATTGCCGGGCATTGCATCGTGTTGATAGCCCACGTCGAGCCGGTAACGGCGCATGGCGATCTCCGGAAACTCCTTCAATGGTCTTGCCCGGTAATCTACCTTCTTCTCGGTTCGCCCCTGCCCGGCAGATTTTGTAGAGCCACCTTGGTCTTTACCACTGGCCCTGGCGGTCTGTTTACGCTCAGGCATATCGGCCAGTAACAGCGGCTCCTCTCCTTGCACCATCCTGACCAGGGCCGCGGCCACCAGTAAGGGGTCGGAGTCGTGTTGTTGCATGTAGGATTGCACGACATGCCGGCACTGGGTCAGGTCCTGGCCATCGATCGTATCCTGAATGCGTTGTTTGAATCTCTCCACCCGCTGCTGGTTTATTTCTTCGGTGCTCGGCAGTTGCAGCGGCCCTATCTTATGCTGGGTCATCTTTTCAATACTGCGCAGAAGATGTCGCTCCTTGGGGGTCACGAACAGGATAGCCTCGCCCGAGCGTCCGGCCCGACCGGTGCGACCGATCCGATGGACATAGGATTCGGCATCGTAGGGGATATCGTAATTGATGACATGGCTGATTCGTTCGACATCCAATCCCCTGGCTGCAACATCGGTGGCGATGACGAGATCGATTTTTTTCTGCTTTAACCGCTCTATGGTCCGCTCCCGCATCTTTTGCGCGATATCACCATTTAGCGCCGCGCTGGTATAACCGCGCGCTTCGAGTTTTTCCGCCAACTCGACGGTGGCATTCTTGGTCCGCACAAAAATCAATACCGCATCAAACTCGATCGATTCCAGCACGCGGGTCAGGGCATCCATCTTTTTATAACCCTTAACCTGCAGGAAACCCTGGTTTATCGTGGTTGCGGTGCGGGTTTTGCTCTTGATCTGGATATGCTGTGGCTGTTGCAGGTAGTTTTTCGCCACTTTCTGAATCGCCGCCGGCATGGTGGCCGAAAACAGCGCGATCTGGCGTTGCGTCGGGGTGCGTTCGAGGATCCATTCCACATCCTCGATAAAGCCCATGCGCAGCATTTCATCGGCTTCGTCCAGCACCAGGGCCTGTAACTGGTCGAGCTGCAGGGTTTTCCTCTCGATATGATCCATCACCCGACCCGGCGTTCCTACGATGACATGCACACCGCGTTTTAACTGCCTAAGCTGAATATCGTATGCCTGCCCACCGTAAACCGGTAACACATGGAAGCCCCTGATGCCCGAGGCATACGACTGAAAAGCCTCTGCCACCTGGATCGCCAGTTCACGCGTCGGCGCCAGCACCAGGACCTGCGGTTTGGCGAGCGACAGCTCGACCCGGCTTAACAGCGGCAGGGCAAAAGCAGCGGTTTTGCCGGTGCCGGTCTGGGCCTGGCCGATAATATCCCGACCCTGCAGCAATAGCGGGATGCATTCGGCTTGAATCGGTGACGGCGTTTCATAGCCGAGACGGGATAGTGATTTCAGTACAACATCAGGCAGGCCAAGCTCTGCAAAGCTTTTGGGATCGGAATCAGACACGGGGATTAATTCGGAGGAAAAGGCCGCGGATTATATCAGGATTCACTGAAATAGCTTGTAATATCCGCAACAGGAAGCTTTTGTTGCCGGTAAACAGGCAAAAAAAAACGGCCAGTTAAAAAACCGGCCGTTGAGATTGTCAGTTGAATGACAAAAATCACTCTACATAACCAAAGGAGGACATACATGTAAAGGAAACGACTTTGAAGCATTTGTCCAACCTGTTCAGGATGAACGGCTAGAGATACATCGCAAACGTAACCCTCACGTTTATATATATAGTTAAGAAATAAAACTTTTGGCTAATTTTTGACAAAAAGTGACAAAATTTAGATAAGCGGTTGTTTATATACTGTTTTATTAATCTAGGTTTATCCGACAAACGGTAATTTGTTCATTTTGCCCGGATTCTGAGCTTGAGAATCTCAAAATTTATCCTGGATTGGTGATGAATTTTTCGCTATCAGGGCAATTTTTTGGTTTATTCATGAGCAAGCGCCGCTCTCGCCCATCCCTGGGCTTCGCGGTATACCAGGCCAGGGATTGCCGTGGGTAGACAAAGCAGGAGCACATTGTCGAAGACCATCCCTTGTCCAAGCACCCTTCTCGCCCATCCCTGTGCCCCACGGCATACTAGGCCATGGACGGCCGTAGTTAGACAATGCAGGAGCACATTGTCGAAGGCCATCCCGTGTCCAAGCGCCGTTCCCGCACATCCCTGTGCTCCACGGCATACTAGGCCATGGACGGCCGTAGTTAGACAATGCAGGAGCACATTGTCGAAGGCCATCCCTGGCCAAGCGCCGTTCCCGCACATCCCTGTGCTCC
>JAAUXZ010027971.1_pt1 | contig 30950 bp, 30 predicted proteins | sample 7278131 | NCBI WGS metagenome assembly JAAUXZ01 (sample SAMN14350119, study PRJNA611818) | marine sediment metagenome | isolation source: surface marine sediment (3m) | place: French Polynesia: Moorea | collected 2018-08 | reverse complement strand
GGGTGATGTGCGGTGGTCCAGCTGATCGCTGATCAGCTTGTCCCAGCCGGTACGGCAGGCGCCGGAAGAACCCGGCAGGCAGAAGATATAGGTACCATTCGCAACCCCGGCCAGGGCGCGTGACTGGATGCTTGAGGTGCGGATCTCATCCCACGAAATCATTCGGAACAGCTCGCCAAAGCCTTCGATCTCTTTATCCAGCAGGACTGACATGGCCTCGGGCGTGCCATCGCGTCCGGTAACACCGGTTCCGCCTGTGGTAATGATGACATCGACCTCGGGATTGGCGATCCATGCCGAGGTCACGGCGCGAATCTGGTAAATATCATCGGGCGCGATCTGGCGGTCAGCGAGCTGATGGCCTGCCTCCCTGAGTCGGTCTTCCAGTACCTGGCCCGAGGTGTCTTCCTCCAGGGTGCGGGTATCGGAGATGGTGAGGACTGCAATAGACAGTGAAATAAACTCTCGGCTAGCCATAATGATAAAACCTGATGAAAAAACGGGCAGAAATGATACTCGGCTGATAGCATTAATGCTATGAGTGAACGAATTCAGAAAGTACTGGCCCAGGCAGGTTACGGCTCTCGTCGTGAAATCGAGCGGCTGATCGAACAGGGCTCTATCGTGGTCAATGGCAAGGTTGCCAGCCTCGGTGATCAGATTGATCCGGACAAGAAACACAGGATCGAGATCTCCGGTAAGCCCGTTGCCATTACCCAGGGCCAGAAGAGCCGTCCACGGGTCATTGCCTATCACAAGCCAGTAGGCGAGGTGACGACGCGTAGTGATCCTGAGGGCAGGCCCACGGTCTTCGATCATTTGCCGAAGATGAGTGCCGGTCGCTGGATCTCCATAGGACGCCTGGATCTGAATACCTCAGGTCTGCTGCTGTTTACTAATGATGGTGAACTGGCCAACAAGCTGATGCATCCCTCCAGCGAGGTCTCGCGTACCTATGCCGTGCGTGTCCGGGGAGCCGTCAGCCAGGAAATACTGAAACGCCTGCAGGAAGGCGTTGAGCTTGAGGATGGCAGGGCGGCCTTTGAAACGATTAAGGATGAAGGCGGCATGGGGCAGAACCATTGGTATCACGTAACCCTGAAAGAGGGGCGTAACCGTGAGGTACGCCGTTTATGGGAATCGCAGGGGCTCGAGGTAAGTCGCCTGATGCGCATCGCGTATGGCCCAGTTGAGCTCAGGCGTGACCTCAGGCAGGGAAGATGGATGGAACTGGATCCCAGGGCCATGACCCGTCTCTATGGCTTAGTCGGGCTGGAATACAAGCCACCCTCGCAGAAACGCCCCCAGCATAAGCGCAAGGTTCCACGAAAGCCACGTCGCTAATGATTCTTGTCACCGATACAAAGCCTTTTCTGAACCTCCTGGTCCTTTCTGCGGGTAGATCCGGTGAAATGTAGCGCGGACCGTCTGATCGAGGCCCTGATCGGTGCGCAAATACTGGAGATGCAACGTCAGCAGGTCCCGCATATCGAAGACCGCAGGCCACTGGTAGTCACGGTATCGCGCAGCTATGGCGCGCAGGGAAAGGAGCTTGCCCAGGCGCTTGCAGAGCGTCTATGCGTGCGTTGTTGCGATCGCTATATCCTGCAGGAGGTGTCTCGCAGGGCCAATGTGGATCAAGAACTGGTCGAGGCCCTGGATGGGCATACGGGCAGGGAACAGAGTCACTGGTGGCAGCACCTGCTGGATAAACAGACCTTTACCCATGAGGATTATTACCATCACCTGGTCAGGGTGCTGGTGTCTATTGCCCAGAATGGCGGTGTTATCCTCGGTCGTGGCGGCAATCAGATTCTTGGTCCTGAGAGGGCCTTCAGGATTCGTATTACAGGCAGCATGGAGGCCTGTGCAGCCAGGATTTCAGAGCGGGAGGGTTTGTCTATTGACCAGGCAGCTGAACGCATAAGGTCTGTGGACAGGGAACGCTCTACCTATATCCGCGAGTTATACCAGGTCGATATCAATGAAGGTTCAGAATACGATCTCATCATCAACTCGGATCGCTACCAGGTCGATCAGATGGTGGAGATCATCACTAGCGCGATGCTGGTGTCCGGATATCACCTCCCCGATGCCTGTCCTGTTCAGGAACAGGGCGCTTAGCTAAAGCGGTCAAGCATGGTGTCGTGATTCCACCCTCTGGCATGATTCGGAAAGTCTACCAGCAATTGGCTAAGGCCTATGGACCCCAGAACTGGTGGCCGGCAGAAGACCGTTTTGAGGTCATGGTGGGCGCTATCCTCACCCAGAACACAAACTGGACCAATGTTGAACGTGCCCTTGATGGACTGCGTCAGGCCCACTGTCTTTCACCTGAGGGTATCCGGTTGTGCCCGGATGACCAACTGGCCCTGTGTATCCGTCCTTCTGGCTATTTCAACGTCAAAGCGAAGCGTCTTAAGGCCTTTTGCAGCTGGTTCCTTGCTGAGGGTGGGCTTGAGGTGCTGGATACCTACGAAACTATTCAGCTGCGTCAAAAGTTACTCTCTGTGTATGGAATTGGCCCTGAGACTGCTGATGATATTTTGCTTTATGCCTTTGATAGGCCAGTATTTGTGGTCGATGCCTATACTCGACGGATTTTTTCCAGGCTGGGGCAGGTCGAAGCAGATATAGGTTACGAGCCATTACGTGCATTGTTTGAGCAGGCGCTGGGTGAAAATGTGTCTTTATTCAACGAATATCACGCATTGATTGTCCGGCATGGAAGAGAGGTCTGTAGGCCAAAACCCCTCTGTACAAAATGTGTATTGAGGCGAAACTGTGATTATGATGCTGGCGAACAGGATTAATGGCGACCATACTTCCCGTAATTCGGAGGAGCGTAAGTAATGCTTAAAAAGATAATTATTCTGCTGTTGTTGTCGGTTCCCGTGTCGCTTATGGCCAAGAGCGAAGGCCCGCTTGATGCTGGGATGGTGAACCCGGGGCATGAAGAAAAACCCGTATGGTTCAAGAATTCCTTCCTGGATCTTCGTGAAGACGTCAGCGAGGCTGCTGATGAAGACCGCAGGGTATTACTGTATTTCTATCAGGATGGCTGCCCTTATTGCTCCAAGCTACTGCAGGATAACTTCGCCCAGCAGGCGATTAGTGAAAAGACCCAGGCCAACTACGATGTGATCGCGATCAATATGTGGGGTGATCGTGAGGTACTGGCCATGGAGGGAGACGAAGTTACGGAAAAGGCCTTTGCCAAAAAACGTAAGATTATGTTCACCCCTACCATGTTGTTCATTGATGAGCAGGGCGAGGATGTCCTCAGAATCAATGGTTACTATCCACCCCATAAGTTCGATCTTGCCCTGGATTATGCCTCTGCAGGGCATGCCAGGAATGAATCCTTCAGGGACTTTCTCGCCCGCAAGGACCCGGCGCCCGCCAGCGGAAAATTACACATCCAGCCGGAATATCTCAGGCCTCCATATCAGCTGAACAGCATCGTCGGGCTGAGCGATAAGCCCCTGATGGTGTTGTTTGAACAAAAGCAGTGTGCTGCCTGCGATGAGCTGCACCTGGATATCCTCAAACGACCTGAGAGTGTTGAGCAGACTGGCCGCCTGAATATCGTTTTATTCGATACCTGGGCGGATACGCCTGTGGTGACACCGGATGGACAGAAAACAAAGGTCAGCGAGTGGGCAAAGAGCCTGAACATTCAGTACACACCCAGCCTGGTGTTCTTCGATAAGTCAGGTGCTGAGGTCTTTCGTGCCGAGGGTTATTTGAGGGCATTCCATATCCAGTCTGTCATGGAATATGTCTCCTCCGGCGCCTATCTGGAGGAGCCCGAGTTCCAGCGCTTTGTCGACGCTCGCGCCGATGCCCTGCGTGAACAGGGCATTGAAGTTGATCTGATGAAGTAGATTCAGCTTTCGCTGAGTTCGAAGTTGGTGCCGGTCACATCACAGTCCGGGCCCAGGGCGTAGAGGTAGGCAGGCATAAAGGTCTCTGGAGATGGATTCTCCTCGGCCACTTCACCCGGGTAGGCCTGCCGACGCAGATGCGTCCGGGCTGGACCCGTATCGATGCCATTGATCCTGATCCTGATATCGCCCTGGTATTCGGCAGCGAGGATTTTCATGAAGCCTTCCAGTCCTGACTTTGCAACACCATAGGCACCCCAGTAGGCGCGACGCACATCATGGGTGGAAAACACGATGGCAGGATCTTGCGCTTTCGTGAGCAGGGGCAGGCAGGCCTGGGTTAGCAGGAAAGGGGCATGTAGGTTGACGGTCATGACGCGTGCCCAGGTTTCAGGGTCATACAGTTGTACCGGGGTCATATCACCCAGCCAGGCTGCGTTGATGACCAGCCCATCCAGTCGACCGAACTCCTGTTCGATGTTATCTGCGAGATCGGCATAGTCCTTGACGGTCGCACCTTCCAGATTCATCGGATAGATCGCTGGCTGCGGATAGCCTGCGGCCTCAATTTCATCGTAGACCTTTTCAAGTTTATGGATGGTCTTGCTCAGGAGGATGACGGTAGCGCCCTTGCTGGCCGCCTGTTTGGCAAGCTCCCTTCCCAGGCCATCGCTGGCACCAGTGATGAGGATGACGCGGTCCCTGAGCAGGTCACTGGCGGGTTCGTAGGTCTTTAATCCTTCCGGAGTCATAGGTTGATCATTCCAGCTGTTTGATGAAGATATAGTCGAATTATATCAGGCGATTTGTATCGCTGGTCGGCAATCAGCAGGGGATTTGTTGACGTTTTGCCCGCTATGGATCATCTTCATGTGACGATGATAAATAGTTCTGGCCATGAGCGATAAACGCGAAATACTTCTGATGGTGATACTGGGCGCCTTGCTGGGTGCCTGGCTTAGCCTCAATGTGCAGCGTGGTCAGCCATTATTTGCCAATCCCTTTTCAGATCCCAGTGGAAGCGAAGCCCTCGCCGAGGCACTGCAGGAAGCCTACAGAGAAACCCAGAAAGGCACTGATCCTGAGCCGGTCAGAGGGCCTGCCGACTAGTCGGTCCCGCCGTATATGCTGCCGCCCATCGCCCGGTAGCTGTTAAGAATCCTGACCCCCTCTTCGCGCATGAACTCGCTGGTCACATCTATGCCTCGTGATTGCAATGGGCGTTGCCAGCTATCTGGCTTGTCACCTTCATCGAAGCCTATGGCGCGTATATCGTGGTCCGTCGCTGCGGTTACCAGTCGGCCTATGCCTGACCAGGGCAGGGCGCCAGCACACATGGCACAGGGTTCGGCCGTAACAACCAGCTCATGCTTCTTAGTGAGGCGATAGGTTCCAAGGGCCTGTTGTGCGAGGCTTATTGCAACGATCTCCGCATGGGCAATGGAACAACCACTGTATTCAACGAGGTTGAGGCCAACCGAGACCAGTCGATGTCCGGAATCAAAAACGGCGGCCGCGAATGGGCCGCCGGTGTGTTCTTCGATATTACGTTGCGCCAGCCTGAGTACCAGCGCCATACGCTGGTCCAGCCCGGGCAGGGGTTCGCCCTCTGCCGGCAACACATCTTCTACCCATTCAGGTAGTGAGATGCAGAAGCCGTCAGGCGTCATGTTTATTTACTCTTGTAATCCTTGTTGAGCTGCTCAATAACAAGGTCGGTAATGTTGATCTTGTCTGAGTAATAGGCAATACCTTCTGCCATGACGAGGTCATAGCCTTCTTTCTTGGCGACCTTTTCGATGGTCTTGAAGATGACATTCTGCAGGGCTACGAGCTCTTCGTTGTTGCGCATGCTAAGGTCTTCCTTGAAATACTGCTCGGCGCGCTTGGCTTCACGCTGCATATCAACCAGTTCATTTTCCTTGCGCTTAAGCTGTGTCGCACTCATGGTATCTGCATTACGCTTGATCTCGGCTTCCAGTGCCTGGATCTTGGTCAGGAGGGTCTCGATTTCCTGCTTACGGGCATTGAACTCTTTTTCAACACGTTCACTGGCGGCTTTTCTTTGTGGAGAGTCCTGCAGGAGCTTTGGTAGATCAACAAATCCGATCTTGTTAGCTGCAAGGGCAGGGCTGATACCCATGATTCCGATTGCTGCAGCTAAGAAAAGGGTGGTAGTGAGGCGAGTCATCTTCATTGCTGTTCCTTAGGTTTTGTAATATTTGAAGAAGTTAATCCTTAATAATACCTACTCGTTATCTGGCAGGCTAGCGCTTATCTGGCAAGTGGGTGTGTAGAGGCGTCCTCGAGCCCAATCCAGTCGAGAATTTCCCGCGGATCTTCAATCATCCCGTCAGCACCCCAGTCTTCGGGTTTCTGGCTGCTGTCGATATATCCATAGCGCGCAATCAGGGTCTGCATCATCGCGGCTCTTCCAGCCGTAATATCCCGTTCAGCATCGCCAATATAGATACAGGCACCCGGGCTGCTGCCAGCCTCTTCGCAGGCAATCAGCATGGGTTTAGGGTGTGGCTTTCTCTGATCGGTGGTGTCGCCGGATATTGTGGTCGCACTGCGTTCCAGGAGGCCCAGTGACTCCATGAGGGGGTTGGTCAGCCAGGCTGGCTTGTTAGTCACGACGCCCCAGTTCATGTCCTGGGACTCAATATAGGCCAGTACGGCTGCCATACCCGGAAACAGGCAGCTATCCAGGTGCAGGTTGCTCTCGTAGATATCCAGGAAGGTCTGTTTCAGGCGGTCGTGTTCTGCGCTATCGGTGATTTCTGGGAAGCCAAGCCTGATCATGGCAGTACTTCCGTGTGAGACGTGATTGCGAATCTCATCAAAGGCAAGGGGGCCCCGCCCCTCTCTTTCCAGGGTCAGATTGAGGGCGTTGGCCATATCGGGTGCGGTATCGACCAGCGTACCGTCTAGATCAAAGAGGACTGTCCGTATCATGGGTGACTTTATCGGCAGGGCTAAATTGGTCAGGAATCATAGGCTGTCGACAATCGTACTCCATGCCTGTGCATAATTCAGCTGTCCATCTAACTTTGTTTGTCACGGCATGTCATCAAGTGGCGGATTTCATGAACTTTTTCCCTTCCTTGTCTTATTTTTTACTGCTATTGTACGAAGGTACAGGGGATACCCTGAGCGAAATAAAAAAGCCAAGGGGAAATCAGCGGTACACCTTATGGATAATGAAGCGCTCAAGATACCTAAAAAAAAGAAGCTCGTTTCTCTGTCGGTTGAGTCGGAAGGTCAGGTCATTGCATCTGTATTTCTGCAATTGCAGAGTGATGAGCATCATGGCGAAGAAACGCCTGAAGACATCTTTAACACGACGGACACTTTCCTGGTCGTTCTGAACGAAGATCCTCAGGAACCCCGTTTTTATCACCTTGAGCGCGTAATCCAGGTTGAATACCATGAAGATCCCGTCGAGGATTCTGTTGAAGAAGATAAAACTGATCTTGCCTGTAAGCTGACCCTTCGTGACGGCAGTGAGGTGGTTGGCAGTATCCGGGAGTTTCTCCCCCCTGAACACAGGCGTCTCTATGATTACATCAATAAGACTGAGAAGCGTTTTGTGAAGCTTTACGAAAGTGCGGACCAGGTCATCCTGGTCAATAAAGACCACATTGTCAGGATTTCGCCTCTCTAGGGGCAGGAGCGATATCGGGCAATGGGCATTATTGGCAACTACAGGGTTTCGAAACAGATTGAGGTTGTACTCTCTGATTCGAATACCAACTCGCCCAAGGCCAAGGCTGCAATTGAAAAGCTCAAGGAGATCGGTGCACCGGCCATTCCTCAGCTGATCGAGTCACTGGGTACCACCGATAAGGAGCAGACCCAGGCGTTCACCATTATCCTCGCCAAGCTGCTGAATAACAGGACCCTGCCTGAGTTTACCAAGGGCCTTAAAGAGGCTTACCCGCGAATCGTCACTAATGTAACCAATATTCTCAAGATCAGTGAGAGTTATGATCCTAATCTCCTGATCGACCTGTTCAGCGAGAAAGACGTCTCCAAGACGGCACTGATTGATATCCTTGCGTCGCACAAGGAAACGGTAAATGCCGATTACCTCCTGAAGCAGGTCTACAAGCTCGATGTCGGTAATCAGAACGCGATGTTCCGGGTACTGGATGACATCGTTACTGAAAGCGCCATTCCGGAACTGCTGAGCAGGCTGGGTGGCAAGGATCAGAATGTTCGTGCCCATATTGCCCGCATCATGGGTAAGTTTCCTGATAATCCGGCAGTCATTGAGGCCCTCCAGGGGCTGACAAAGGACTCCAATAAGCTGGTGCGTACCGAATCGGTCAATTCACTGCTCAAGATGGAGGTAGATCTTGACCTGCCCCTGCTGATTCATCTGCTCAAGGACAGGGATATGCGCGTCCAGGAACTGGCAATCCAGGGTATCGTGCGCATGAATGATCCCCGTACCGTAGAGTATCTGATCGAGCCCCTTCAGGATGATGATGAATACGTACGCAGGGCGGCAGTTGAAGTCCTGAATGAGGTGGCCTCAGCCGATACCATTAAGGACCTCCTCAATGTCATTAAAGATCGTGACTGGTGGGTTCGTGAGCGGGCAGCCGATGCGCTGGCCAAGATTGGTGGCCCCAAGGTCATCGAGGCCATGCTTGAGCTGATCAAGGACGCCGATAAGTTCGTACGTCGCACAGCCATTGAGATTATCAACAGCAGTACCGATCCCCGCACGGTGGATTACCTCATAGAAGCCCTGAAGGACGAGGACTGGTGGGTGCGTGAACGCACCATTGATGCCCTGGCCGCGATGGGGACCAAGCGGGCAATCAAACCCTTGCTGGCGCTGGCTGAGGATGATCCCAGGTCCAGGCCCTTTGTTCTGCAGGGACTGGCCCAGATCGGTGATTCCTCGGTGGCTGAGGAGATCATTCCTTACCTTGAAGATCCCGAGCACAATGTTCAGCTCGAGGCCCTGAATGCGCTCTCAAAGCTCACTGATGAGCCTGATGCAGAGAAGGTTAATGAGGCGATCTTTGATAAGACCCAGAAGGCCGCAGATGAGGTCAAGGAACTTGCCACCCAGGTGGTCAAGGACATAACACGCAAATTCCCTGGCCTTGGTTCTGGCAGGCAGGCGACCGGTGAGTTTGTCACTGGCGAGTCAAGCGGGCCCAGGACGATTGATACCAGTAAAGCATCTGGAGGTGGTACCGGCACGGGTGAAACCCAGGTCATGGACACCCTGATCAAGGATGACAAGGGCCAGGTCTTTAACCTTGAAGACCTGAAGCCAGGCCAGATGATTGGTGATCGTTACCAGTTTGTGCGCCGGGTGGGTAAGGGTGCCTTTGGCACCGTCTTGCTGGTTAACGATAGTTTCGTTGATGAGCAGATCATTCTTAAATTCATCAATACACAACTCGCATCGGATGAATCCGCCGTCAAGCGCTTTATCCATGAACTGCGCTTTACCCGTAAGGTTACCCACCCAAATGTCATCCGAATCTTTGACCTGCTGAATTTCGGTGACTGGCAGGCCATCTCCATGGAGTATTTCGAGAGTCATACTCTGGGACAGGAGATCAAGCAGTATAAGAAGATGCCTGTTGAGCATGCGCTTGAGGTCATCATCCAGATTTGTAAGGGTATGCAGGTAGCCCATACGGCGGGCGTCGTACATCGTGATATGAAACCGCCCAATATCCTGATTAATGAAGATGGTCTGGTGAAGGTTGTGGACTTTGGTATCGCAGCCGCAGCTAGAAATTCTGAAACCCGCCTGACCAAGACCGGTACCCTGGTTGGGACACCCACCTACATCGCACCTGAACAGGTGCTGGGCAAGCAGATTGATAACCGCACGGACATCTATAGCCTGGGTGTCATCATGTATGAAATGCTCTCAGGCGATCCCCCTTATAAGGGGGAAGACTATATGTCCCTGATGTATCAGCATGTACAGGGTGGGGCGCCGTTACTCTATACCAAGCACCCCGAGGTCAGTAAGACACTGAGTGCGATCGTCGCCAAGGCCATGGCTACTGAGCCGGATAAGCGTTATCAGAGTATGGCTGAACTACAAGAGCGTCTTGAGTTACTTAAGGAATAATCCATGGCCCGAATTGATGCCTTTCTGAAACTGGGGAGAGAGCAGGGGTGTTCCGACGTTCACCTGGCAGTTGGGGTGCCGCCAATGCTGCGCATGCATGGCGACCTGATGCCGATTCGTTTTCGCGAGTTGCGTGACACCGAGCTGGCCAGTTATGTGAACGAGATACTGACCGAGTCGCAGAAACAAAAGTTTCGTTCAGGCGAAGACCTGGACTTTTCCTATATGGCCCCCAACATCGGGCGTTTCAGGGTAAATGTCTACCGCAAGCTTTCTGGTATCGGCGCCACCTTTCGAGATATCCCGCTGGAGACGCCGCGTCTCGAAGACCTGGGGCTGCCCGATATCCTGCAGAAGCTGACTGAGTATCATCAGGGACTGATCCTGGTGACCGGTTCGACGGGTACGGGTAAGTCCACAACCCTCGCAGCGATGATCGATTTCATTAATCGTAACCGCAAGGCCAACATTATTACGCTGGAGGATCCGGTCGAATTTGTCCACCAGAGCAAGCAGGCACAGGTCATTCAGCGTGAAGTAGAGACCAATGTGGCGTCTTTCCAGGATGGCCTGCGAGCAGCACTGCGTGAAGATCCCGATGTCATTCTGGTCGGTGAGTTGCGTGACACTGAGACCCTTACCATGGCGATGATGGCGGCAGAGACGGGTCACCTGGTGTTAGGCACCATGCATACCACTTCTGCAGTTAAGACCATAGACCGAATCATTGATGCCCTGCCCGCAGAACTTCGAGACCAGGGCAAGGTATTTCTCTCGCAGAACCTGCATGCGGTCATCAGCCAGGTGCTCGTCAAGACGGCCGAGGGGCGTGGTCGTAAGGCCATTGTTGAGATCATGGCCATGAATACGGCCATTGCACGTCTGATCCAGACGGATAAGACCTTCCAGATTCCTTCCCAGCTTCAGACTGGTCAGGCCCAGGGCATGCAGCTCATGGACCAGGCGCTGATGGATGCCGTTGAGCTGAACCAGATTGATCCGGATGATGCCTACCTGCATGCCACGGACAAGCAGAAGTTCCAGCGCTTCGTTACCGATCCATCCATACTGCCAAGCGTAGAGATGTAGGAGCCTCGACTGATGACGATCTCTATTGAGGAATTCCTGAAGGAAACGGTACGTCGCGATGCATCGGATCTGCATCTCATAGCCGGCCTGCATCCCAGGGTGCGTCACTATGGGCAACTGGAAACGATTGCTGAGGATGCGCTTGATAATGAAGAGCTTGCCGAGGAGCTCTACCACCTGACGCCTGTTGCTGCGCAGAAGGAGTTTGAACGCAATGACCAGGCCGACTTCGCATACACCCTCGAGGGGGTAGCCCGTTTCCGTGTCAACCTGCTGCGCCACATTGGCGGAGTAGGTGCGATCTTCAGAACGATCCCTGCCTCTGCCTTCACCATGGATGAGCTGGGTCTGCCAGAGGTTATGAAGAGTTTCTGCCGTAGCAGCAATGGTCTGGTCCTGGTGACCGGTAAGACCGGTTCGGGTAAATCGACCACCCTGGCCGCGATGATCGATTTCATCAACACCAACAAGAAGGGTCATATCATCACGATTGAGGACCCTGTCGAATTCGTGCACCAGCGCAAGTCCAGCCTGATCTCACAACGTGAGGTGGGTATTCATACCAGCAGCTTTGGCGCAGCCCTGCGTTCAGCCCTGCGTGAAGATCCTGATGTCATCCTGGTGGGCGAGTTGCGTGATCTTGAGACCATGAGCCTGGCCGTTTCGGCAGCCGAGGTCGGCATCCTGGTATTCGGAACCCTGCACACAAACAGCGCCATCGCGACGGTAGACCGTATCGTGAATGCCTTCCCGGCCAATGAGCAGTCCCAGGTACGCGCCATGCTGGCTACCTCTCTACGTGCGGTCGTGTCTCAGCAACTGTTACGTCGTGCAGATGGTAAGGGCCGTGTAGCGGCCATAGAGCTGATGGTCAGTAATGCGGCGGTTAAGAACCTGCTACGTGAGGGTAAGACAGAGCAGCTTGAGAGTGCCCTGCAAAGCGGTACCGCTCAGGGTATGCAGACGATGGATAATGCATTACAGAAACTGCTGGATACGAAACAGATCACAGCCAAAGAGGCCTATGATCATGCCAACAACAAGGCGACATTCGAGCGCCTCCTGTCTGCGGATGAGATGGATTAGGTCCTACTCAGGCCTGGTGCAAGCAACCATATAGTTCACATCCACATCCTGGCCCAGCTTGTAATGGCGGGTTAGTGGGTTGTAGCTCATACCAGTAATGTCATCGGTAATCAGATCCGCCTGTCGTGTCCATTCAGAGAGTTCCGAGGGGCGAATAAACTTGGCAAATTCATGTGTGCCCTTCGGCAGCATGTTCAGTATGTATTCCGCACCGACTACGGCAAACAGAAAAGACTTTGGATTGCGGTTGATGGTTGAGAAGAACAGCTTGCCACCGGGTTTAACCAGCCTGGCGCAGGCCTGAATAATCGATGACGGGTCGGGCACATGTTCCAGCATCTCCATGCAGGTAACCACATCATATTGTCCGGGCTCTGCCTCGGCCTTCTCCTCTGCAGGGATCTGTTCGTAGTTGACCTCCAGCCCAGATTCAAGCAGATGCAGGCGGGCTACCGATAAAGGGGCTTCCCCCATGTCGATACCGGTGACCTGGGCGCCCCGCCCGGCCATCGATTCTGAGAGGATGCCGCCACCACAGCCGACATCAATCACTTTTTTACCATCCAGTCCGCCACTCAGACGCTCAATATAGTCCAGGCGTAAAGGATTGATGTCATGCAGGGGTTTGAACTCACTGGTGGCATCCCACCAGCGATGGGCCAGTTCTTCAAACTTGGCGATCTCGTTGTAATCTACGTTACTGTGATTCATCTGAATACCTTCGATTAGCCGTGGATTTTATCACGCCACTGACGGGCGCGTTGCAGGATTTCTGACTCATCGAGGCTGGTCAGGTTTCGTGATTTAAGCAGCTGGCGACCAGCGATCCAGACATCCGTGACCTGTTCACGTGAGGCCGCATAGACGATCTGGGAGATCGGCTCATAGATGGGTTGTGTCTCGATCTGTTCCAGATCTATGGCAACAATATCTGCGGCCTTGCCTGTCTCAAGGGAGCCGATAATCTCATCCATATGCAGCGCCCTGGCTCCATCCAGGGTGGCCATGCGCAGTGCATCATGAGCAGGCAGGGCAGAGGCGTTGCCAGATACGGTCTTCGCCAGCAGTGCAGCGGTGCGCATCTCGCCAAGCATGTCGAGGTCATTATTACTGGCGGCACCATCGGTGCCCAGTGCAACACCGACCCCGCTGGTCTGAAGCTGGTGGACCGGGCAGAAGCCGCTGGCCAGTTTCAGATTAGACTCAGGACAATGCAGGACATGAAGGCCGCGATCTGAGGCAAGGGCAATATCATCATCGTTAAGCTGGGTCATATGGACTGCAAGAAAGTCTGGTGACAGCAGGCCCAGGTCATCAATGCGCTGAATGGGTCTGCGCCCATCTTTGGCAACTGCCTGGCTGATTTCGTCTGCGGTCTCATGCAGGTGCATATGTATAGGCAGGCCCAGTTCGTCAGCAATGGTACGAACACGAGTGAGTGGCTGATCAGAAACGGTATAAGGTGCATGGGGCGCAAAACATGAGCGGATCATCGCCTCGCTGCGAATCTGGTCATGGATATCCAGAGCCTTGGCGATGTATTCATCGGCATCCTTGGCCCACGCAGTCGGGAAATCGATCACGATCAGGCCCACCATTGCGCGCATGCCTGCTGCAGATGCAGCCCGAGCGACTACGTCCGGGAAGAAGTACATATCGTTAAAACAGGTGGTGCCGCTGCGCAGCATCTCGGCGATGGCCAGCTGAGTACCGTCATGAACAAACTGTTCGCTAACCCATCGCTCTTCAGCGGGCCAGATATGATTCTGCAACCAGTCCATGAGTGGCAGGTCATCTGCCAGGCCACGCATCAGGTTCATGGCAGCATGCGTATGCGTATTGATGAGCCCGGGGATCAGGGCATGGTTGGTGCGAGTAACCTCGTGGCTGGCATCAAACTGTTCATGCACCCTGGCGGTAGGTCGGATAGCCTCAATGCGTCCGCCCTGTATGACCAGGCTGTGATTTTCAAGCACCATGCCCGCCGGTACCACCGGAATGATCCAGCGGGCATGGATAATCGTATCAACTTGCTGCATTGCTTCTTAATCTGTCTGGAAGAATGCAGCAATGCTAACCGCCTCAGGCGACGTTGGGAATGCCGTCGACGACATGCAGGTCCATCTGTGGATATGGAATAGAGATGTTCTTCTCATCGAAGACCACTTTTACTTGCTCGAGGGTATCCCAGTAAACCGCCCAGTAATCGCCAGTTTTTACCCAGGGACGTACAACAAAGTTAACACTACTGTCAGCCAGTTCAGAGACCGCGACGACGGCAGCCGGATCTTTTAGTACGCGTTCATCAGCGTTGAGAATCTCCCAGAGCGTTTCCTTGGCAAGCTTGATATCCGCGTCGTAACCGATGCCAATGACCAGGTCGATACGTCGTGTGTCACGAGCAGCATAGTTGACAATAGTACCTCCGAAAATCTGACCATTTGGAACGATGAGTTCCTTGTTGTCGCCAGAACGGAAGATGGTGTTGAAGATGCGGATTTCTTCGATCACGCCAGCGACGCCGCCTGCTTCGACGAAATCGCCAACCTTGAAGGGCTTGAACACGATCAGTAATACGCCTGAGGCAAAGTTCTGCAGGGTCCCCTGCAGGGCCAGGCCAACGGCCAGGCCAGCAGCACCAATTAGTGCGATGAGTGAGGTAGTATTCACACCAAGCTGATCTAGGGCCGCAATGATGACAAAGAGGGTCAGAATGCCGCCAAGCATGGAGGCAACAAAGTTGACCAGAAGTGGATCCACCTTGGCTTTATCCATCAGTTTTCGGCTGATCTTGACGATGATTTTCGTTACCCAGCGACCGATGATATATATCAGGATGGCAAGAACTATGTTGTCCAGCCACGGTAGAACATATTGTTCAAAGGCGGCTATTGGGTCCTGTTCCATCAGTTTTGACGGATCGAAGTCTTCAGGCATTTTTTGTTCTCCAGGGGTGTGGTTTCAATTCGAATTATGTACGAAAGTACATGAACGAATCATTAACTTATATCAAGCAACTAATGAGGAATCCCAGAATGAAGGGTCGCCATGATCAGGTTCGCGCCATTGCTTGGCAGGATCACAAACTTCGACTACTGGATCAGCGCATCCTTCCTGCGCAAATTATCTATCTTGAGTATGAAGATGCCCCGGCGGTCGCAGATGCGATTCGGGACATGGTGGTTCGCGGTGCGCCAGCGATTGGTATTACTGCAGCCTATGGCATGGTCCTGTCTGCGATGCAGCACAGGAATACGCTGGGCTGGAGGGATTCCATGGAGGAAGACATGGCGACACTCGCTGAATCGAGACCGACTGCGGTCAACCTGTTCTGGGCCCTGGAACGAATCAGGCCATTGCTTGATCAGGCCCATGGTGATGAGCTGATCGATCTGCTGGAAAGAGAGGCCATCGCTATTCATGAGGACGATATTGCGGCTAACCACTCGATGGGGGATCTGGGTGCAGCCCTGATTGAGGGTGGGGGTGTACTGACGCACTGTAATGCCGGTGCGCTGGCGACGGGAGGTTATGGCACTGCCCTTGGCGTGATTCGAAGTGCCTATGCTCAGGGGCGCATAAGCCATGTCTATGCCGACGAGACCCGCCCGTGGTTACAGGGGGCCAGGCTCACGGCCTGGGAGATGGTGCAGGACGAGATTCCCGTCAGCATACTTTGCGAAGGGGCGGCAGCCAGTCTGATGCAAAGCGGGAGGGTCAGCTGGGTGGTCGTAGGCTCTGACCGCATTGCGGCAAATGGCGATGTTGCCAACAAGATCGGTACCTATGGGGTTGCCATTATGGCGCGGTATCACGGTGTCAAGTTCATGGTTGCAGCACCGACTACGACTATTGACATGCAGGCTGAGTCTGGCGCTGATATTCCGATAGAACAAAGAGATATCAGTGAAGTACTGGGGCTCGCAGGCAGGCAGCATGCAGCGACCGGAGCAGGCGCGATAAATCCCGCTTTTGATGTCACGCCGGCCGCTTTGGTGGATGCGATCGTGACCGAAAAAGGGGTCGTCATACAGCCCGATGCCCAAAAGATCAGGGCTTTGATGGAGGGTTGATAAAAAGCCAATGAAAACATAGACATAAAAGCACCTTAGAATAAAGAAAAAACTCAAATTTCCATGACGTGAGTGGTGTCTATGTGGTAGTATTCTCGCTTTGATTCAAAGCCAGTAGAACGACTAAATGACAGAGTTCGCAAAAGAACTAAATACCATCAATCTCGAAGATGAAATGCGCCAGTCATACCTTGATTACGCGATGAGCGTCATCATAGGCAGAGCGCTTCCCGATGTCCGCGACGGACTCAAACCAGTACACCGCCGGGTACTCTACGCAATGAGTGAGCTTGGTAATGACTGGAACAAGGCCTACAAGAAATCAGCACGTATCGTCGGTGACGTAATAGGTAAATATCACCCCCATGGTGATACTGCCGTATACGACACCATTGTGCGTATGGCGCAGCCTTTCTCGATGCGACACATGCTGGTGGACGGTCAGGGTAACTTTGGTTCCGTGGATGGCGATGCCCCGGCAGCCATGCGTTATACCGAAGTGCGCATGGCCAAGATCGCTCATGAGCTGATTTCAGATATCGATAAGGAAACTGTCGATTTCATAGAACACTATGATGGCACCGAGAGAGAGCCATCAGTCTTTCCTACCCGTGTTCCTAACCTGCTGGTTAACGGCTCTGCCGGTATTGCCGTGGGCATGGCCACGAATATCCCGCCGCATAATCTGGGTGAGATCGTCCGGGGTTGTATCGCCCTGCTCGATAACGAAGAGATCACCATTACTGAGCTGATGGAATTTATCCCGGGTCCGGACTTTCCGACCGCTGGAATTATCAATGGTGCCCGCGGCATCGTTGAGGCCTACAAGACTGGTCGTGGTCGTATCTATGTGCGCGCCCTGAGTCATATCGAGACTGATGAGCGTAACGGCAAGGACAGTATTATCGTCACCGAGCTGCCTTATCAGGTGAACAAGGCGCGTCTGCTGGAAAAGATTGCCGACCTGGTCAAGGAAAAGAAGATTGAGGGCATTACCGAGTTGCGTGACGAGTCCGATAAGGACGGCATGCGCATGGTCATTGAGCTGCGTCGTGGTGAAGTGGCTGAGGTGGTGCTGAATAACCTCTACAAGCAGACCCAGATGCAAAGCGTGTTTGGGATCAATATGGTTGCCCTGGAAGAAGGGCAGCCACGTCTGCTGAACCTCAAGCAAATTCTTGAGGCCTTTGTTCGCCATCGTCGTGAAGTGGTGACACGTCGCACCGTGTTTGAGCTGCGTAAGGCGAGGGCAAGGGCCCATGTCCTCGAAGGTCTGGCAGTTGCCCTGGCCAACATCGATGAGGTTATTGAGCTGATTCGCTCCCAGGGCACGCCAGCGGAGGCCAAGGTGGCCCTGATGGCCAAAGGCTGGGGGTCTGGTACGGTTGATGTCATGCTGGAGCGTGCTGGCGCCCAGGCCTCGCGGCCGGAAGACCTACCTGATGAGTTTGGACGCCGTGACGATGGTTACTATCTCTCTGAGGCCCAGGCCCAGGCCATCCTTGACCTTAAACTGCATCGCCTGACGGGGCTGGAACAGGACAAGATTGTCGATGAGTTCAAGGAGCTTCTGGATCGTATCGAGTACCTGCTGAATATTCTTGCCGACCCAGACCTGTTACGCAGTGTAATACGTGATGAGCTTGAGGCGATCAGTGAAGAATATGCTGATGAACGTCGTACTGAGATCATTACCACCCAGCAGGACCTGACCCTGGAAGACCTCATCACCGAGGAAGAGGTCGTTGTGACCTTCTCGCATGAGGGGTATGCCAAGTACCAGCCGCTGGATACCTACCAGGCACAGAGACGTGGCGGTCGAGGCAAGTCTGCAGCGGCCATGAAGGAAGAAGATTTCGTCGACAAGCTATTCGTCGCAAACACCCATGATTATGTGCTGTGTTTCTCCAGTCGCGGTCGCATCTACTGGCTGAAGGTATATGAGTTACCCTCGGGTGGGCGCGCCTCCCGGGGTAAGCCGATCGTTAACCTGCTGCCTCTGGAAGAGGGTGAGCGCATCAACGCCATTCTGCCAATCAGGGAGTTTGGTGAAGACCGTTACCTTTTCTTCGCCACCGCCAATGGCACTGTAAAAAAGACGCCCCTGGTTGATTATTCGCGCCCACGCCCAAGTGGCATCATTGCCATTGATCTCAGGGGTGATGACTATCTTGTTGATGTGGCGATTACCGATGGCAAGCAGGATGTCATGCTGTTTTCAAACAATGGTAAGACCATCCGCTTTAACGAAAAAGATGTCCGCGCCATGGGGCGTAGTGCCGGTGGTGTGCGCGGTATCCGCATGGCTGATGAGCACGAGGTCATTGCCATGATCGTGGTGGGTGAGGGTGAGATCCTGACCGTTACCGAGAATGGCTATGGCAAGCGCAGTGTTACCTCCGAATACCCCATCCGCGGCCGCGGTGGTCAGGGGGTGCTGGCCATGGCTGAATCTGAGCGTAATGGCGCGGTGGTTGGTGCGGTTCAGGTTGAAGATACGGATGAGCTGATGCTGATCACCAGCGGCGGCGTACTGGTACGTACGCGCGTCAACGAAGTCTCCATCCTCGGTCGCAATACCCAGGGTGTGAAGATGATCAACCTGGACAAGGGTGAAAAACTCGTCGGCATCGATCGCATCGTCAAGATGGAAGGTGATGATGAAGAGGATGGCGAAGATAGCAATGAATCTGAACAAGAACAGACTGAGGAATAATCCATGACGCGTGTGTTTAACTTTAGCGCCGGTCCGGCGGCATTGCCGCAGGCTGTACTCGAGCGTGCCCGTGATGAAATGCTGGACTGGAATGGCAGTGGCATGTCCGTCATGGAAATGAGTCATCGCGGAAAGGAGTTCATGAGCATTGCGGAACAGGCAGAGCAGGATCTACGCGAGATCATGGCCATTCCCTCGAACTACAAGGTGCTGTTCCTGCAGGGTGGTGCAAGCTCACAGTTTGGCATGGTGCCTTTAAATCTGTTGCGTGGTAAGGCTGCTGCAGATTATGTAAACACCGGTGCCTGGTCCAAGAAGGCGATCGCGGAAGGCAAGCGCTATTGCGATGTCAATGTCGTCGCCACCTCGGAAGCGAGTAATTTCTCATCGATACCCGCCTTTGAAACCTGGTCCGTTAATAACGATGCGGCCTATCTACACTACACGCCTAATGAAACCATCGGCGGTGTCGAATTCACCTGGATTCCCGAGACTGGCGATGTGCCCCTGGTGGCAGATATGTCATCAACAATTCTTTCTCGTCCCATCGATGTCAGCCGTTACGGCGTGATCTATGCGGGTGCTCAGAAGAATATCGGGCCGGCAGGACTTACCCTTGCCATTGTTCGCGAAGACCTGATTGGTCATGCGCAGGATGGCGCCCCCACCATGTTTGACTACAAGGTTCATGCAGACAGCGATTCCATGTATAACACCCCGCCAACCTATGGCTGGTACCTGGCCGGCCTGGTCTTCCAGTGGATCAAGGAACGCGGTGGCCTGGCTGGTATGGCAGAAATCAATGAGCGAAAGGCAGGCAAGCTTTATGCGGCCATCGATGGATCGGACTTCTACGCCAATCCTGTCGACCTGGACTGCCGTTCCTGGATGAATGTTCCCTTTACCCTGGCAGATGCCGAGCTTGATAGTGTCTTCCTCGCGGAGGCGAAAGCCCAGGGGCTGGTTACACTCAAGGGCCATCGCTCTGTGGGTGGTATGCGCGCCAGTATCTATAACGCCATGCCTGAGGAAGGTGTGGATGCACTGATCGCCTTCATGTCAGATTTCGAGCAACGTCATGGCTGAGAACGGAGAGACTAAGTACAAAATCCTGACACTGAATAATATCTCAGCGGTAGGACTGGATCGCCTTTCTCGAGAGCACTACGAGGTAGCCTCGGAGATCACACATCCGGATGCCATCATGCTGCGCTCCTACAACATGCATGACATGGAGATTCCAGCCACGGTCAAGGCTATTGGTCGAGCTGGTGCCGGAGTCAATAACATCCCAGTGGATACCATGTCGGAGCAGGGCGTCGTCGTGTTCAACGCGCCCGGCGCCAACGCCAATGCGGTTAAGGAACTGGTAGTGGCTGGTATGCTGATGGCAAGCCGTAACCTGACACAGGGATGGCAGTTTGCTCGCCACCTTGAAGGCTCTGATTCTGAGATCCATAAGCAGGTGGAGTCGGGTAAGAAAAACTTCGCAGGATTTGAATTGCCGGGCCGCACACTGGGTGTTATCGGCCTTGGGGCTATTGGGGTCCGCGTTGCGAATGCAGCCATCGCGATGGGTATGCGGGTTATCGGTTATGATCCAACGATAACGGTTAAGAGCGCATGGCAGATGTCTGCTGCTGTGGAACAGGCCAGTAGCGTTGATGACCTGCTGTCGCGATCTGATTATGTGACCTTCCATGTGCCACTGGTCGATAGCACGCGTCATATGATTAACCGGGATCGTCTGCGCAGCATGCGGGACAATGTGGTCATCCTGAACTTTGCACGTAACGGCATCGTCGATGATGAAGCCGTCTGTGAGGCAATCAATGAAGGGAAAGTCTATTCCTATGTCTGTGACTTCCCAAGTAATCTGCTGAAGGATCATCCGCGCGTCATCGCTCTGCCGCATCTCGGAGCCTCAACCAAGGAAGCTGAGGACAACTGTGCAGTCATGGTTGCGGACCAGATTCATGATTTCCTTGAGCATGGCATTATCAGGAACTCCGTCAACTTCCCTGAAGTCGATCTGCCCAGGGCAGGTGTTCAGCGTCTTGCAATTGCCAACCAGAATGCGCCTGATATTGTCGCGAATGTCTCGCATGTGATTGGTAGGGGTGGCATTAACATCGCGCATATGATCAATGAATCTCGTGGTAATGTGGCGTATACGCTGGTTGATATCGATCAGCCGCTCTCTGAAGAGCTGATTGCGCAGTTCCAGGATGTCGACGGGCTGCTGAACTTCAGAATTTTGTGAGTGCCATGAGCGAAGAGTTATCCCTCAACGAGATACGAGAACGCATCGATGCTATCGATCAGGATCTCTTGCGCCTGATCAGTGAGCGTGCGTTGTGTGCCCAGGATGTCGCCAGGGTCAAGCGTGCACATGACGAGGATGCCCAGTTTTATCGTCCTGAACGAGAGGCCCAGGTGCTTCGTCATGTGATGGAGGCCAATGAGGGTCCGCTTAGCGATGAAGAAATTGCGCGCCTGTTCAGGGAGGTCATGTCTGCATGTCTTGCCCTGGAGGAACCTATGCGGGTTGCCTATCTAGGCCCTGAGGGCACCTTCACGCAGTCCGCGGCAATCAAGCATTTTGGTGGATCGGTAAGCACGCAGGCCGTGGATACCATCGATATGGTTTTCAGGGATGTCGAGGCGGGCGCCTGTCACTTCGGTGTTGTCCCTATCGAGAATTCGACCGAGGGTGTGGTCAGTCATACCCTGGATCGCTTTATTCAGTCACCCCTTATGGTCTGTGGTGAGGTTGAGCTTCGGATTCATCAAAACCTGATGGCCGACCAGGTGCCTTTAGACCAGATTCGCCGCGTCTATACACATCAGCAGTCTCTGGCGCAGTGCCGAGAGTGGCTGGATTCCAACCTGCCGAGCGCTGAGCGTATCCCGGTTAGCAGTAATGCGGAGGGTGCCAGGCTGGCTGCCAGTGAAGAAGGCTCTGCTGCAATAGCCGGCGAGATCGCGTCTGATCTATACAATTTGACGACATTAGCAAGCAATATCGAGGATCATCCTGACAATACGACGCGCTTCCTTGTGATCGGAAACCAGTCAGTTCCACCCAGTGGTGTGGATAGAACCACCCTGCTTGTTTCAACGCCGAACCAGTCAGGTTCATTGTTTCGGCTGCTCAAACCACTCTCGGATAATGACGTCAGCATGACCCGAATCGAGTCTCGTCCTTCACGTTGTGCCAACTGGGAATATGTCTTCTTTCTGGACATTCTCGGTCATAAGGATGAGCCCAATGTAGCCAGGGCGCTCGAGGCGTTGAAGGCAGAGGCTGATCTGTTCAAGATACTGGGTTCATATCCCAGGGCTGTGCTCTAGGAAGTCCTTACATGTCTGATCATTTCCTGCTCGAACAGGCCATGCCGGGAATTCAGGGCCTTCAGCCCTATCAGCCAGGCAAGCCCGTCGAAGAACTCGAGCGTGAGCTGGGTATCAGTAACTCACTGAAACTGGCCTCGAATGAGAATCCACTGGGGCCCAGCCCCGAGGCACTGGCCGTGCTGATGGGGCAGCTTGATAAGCTGCACCTTTATCCTGATGGTAATGGATTTGCACTCAAGCAGGCCCTCTCTGAAAAACTTAACGTAGCCCCGGAATGCCTTACCCTGGGTAACGGATCGAATGATGTACTCGATCTGATTGCAAGGGCCTATCTTGGCCCTGGACGAAATGCCGTTTTTTCCCAGTTTGCCTTTGCCGTATATCCGATCTCAACCCTGGCTGCCGGTGCTCAGACCAATATCGTCCCTGCCAATCCATCAGATCATGCAATGCCCTGTGGGCATGATCTCAGGGCGATGGGGGAAGCGATCAATGATCAGACACATGTTGTCTTTATTGCGAATCCGAATAATCCAACGGGTACCTGGCTAAATGCAGAAGCGCTTGAGGACTTTATCAGTTCCGTGCCTGCACACATCATCGTTGTCGTAGATGAGGCCTACATCGAGTATGTCAGTGAAGAGGGATTCCCGGATGCCCTGCAGTGGCTGGGTAAGTATCCCAATCTTGTCATTACCCGAACCTTCTCAAAAATCTACGGCCTTGCTGGACTCAGGGTCGGCTACGCCATCTCGCATCCCGAGGTTGCTGACATACTCAACCGTGTGCGGCAGCCATTTAATGTTAATAGTCTGGCCCTGGCAGCAGCAGAGGCCGCGCTGGATGATGATACCCATGTAGAACAGAGCAGGGCGATGAACCAGGCAGGTCTCGGCCAGCTTGCTGCCGGACTGGATGCACTGGGGCTTTCCTACCTGCCATCAGTGGGTAATTTTATCTGTGCGGATATGGGAAGAGCGTCAGCGCCGGTCTATAACGCGTTGTTACATGAAGGTGTGATCGTTCGTCCCGTCGCCAATTATGGCATGCCGAATCATCTGCGTATTACCGTTTCTCGCGCGGAAGATAATCAGAGAGTGCTTTCAGCACTTGGGAAGGTGCTTGCATGATAAACCGACTCTGTGTCATTGGTGTCGGGCTGATCGGGGGATCACTCGCACTTGCCCTGAAGCGGGCGGGATTTGTCAAAGAGGTGGTGGGTTGTTCTCGAAGAGAGACACATCTGCAGCAGGCCGTGGAACTGGGTGTCATCGATCGCTATGAAACTGACATGGCTAAGGCCGTCGAAGGTGCAGACCTCGTCTTTCTCTCGGTGCCGCTTGGTGCAATGCAGAGTGTTATGCAGGCCATTAAGCCCGGTCTTGCTGCTGATACCGTGATTACCGACGGTGGCAGTGCAAAGGGCTGTATCGTCGAGGATGCCAGGGCAGCATTTGGTGCCCTGCCTGAAGGTCTCGTACCCGGACATCCCATTGCAGGTACTGAAAAGAGTGGGGTAGAGGCAGCCTTTCCTGATCTCTATCAGGATCGCAGAATCATTATTACGCCCCTTGAGACAAGCGACCCGGAAGCGGTGGCCCTGGTTCAGGCTATGTGGGAAGCAGCCGGAGCCCATGTTGAGAAGATGAATGTCGAGCACCATGATGAGGTGCTCGCGGCAACCTCACATCTGCCGCATATGCTTGCCTTTGGTCTGGTTGATAGCCTCGCAAGGATGAAGGATAACGATGAGATCTTCCGCTATGCGGCTGGAGGTTTCAGGGACTTCACCCGAATTGCATCCAGTGATCCAGTTATGTGGCGAGATATCTGTATCCATAACCAGGAGGCGCTGGTGAAGATGATGCAGCGCTACAAGGATGACCTGAATGAGATCGAGCTGGCCATTGGTAACGGGGATGGTGACCTGCTGCTAGAGATTTTTACGCGCGCCAAGGAAAGCCGCGATCGTTTTGTAGATCTGATGGAAGGTTCATCAGAATAGCTCCTGCTTGATCCAGTTAATCAGAGGTAAAAAATGGTGTCGCATCAAGGTTTACAGAGGCGTCTTGCTTGGTTAGGCTCCCACTCCTTTTATATTTGCCCAGAGGTCCGGTTTGAATCCTGATTCTGATAAACAGTTTATTTGCCAGCCTGCCCAGAGGCTCGAAGGCCATTTGCGTGTGCCCGGAGATAAGTCCATCTCGCATCGCTCCATCATGCTGGGATCACTGGCAGAGGGAACCAGTCATGTAACCGGCTTCCTGGATGGCGAAGATTGCCTGGCGACTCTGAATGCATTTCGTTCCATGGGCGTAGAGATTGAAGGCCCCGAGTCCGGCAATGTCACTATCCATGGTGTCGGACTGAAGGGGCTGAATAAGCCTGAGGCGCAGGTCTATATGGGTAATTCCGGTACCTCTATTCGTCTGATGTCCGGCATCCTCGCCGGGCAGGCGTTTGATACCGAATTAACCGGCGATGCATCGCTCAGCAAGCGTCCAATGAAGCGCGTGACCAACCCCCTGGGAGAGATGGGTGCAAAGATCGATACCCAGGATGATGGCACGCCGCCCCTGAATATCCACGGTGGCTCTGAGCTGAATGGCATTGATTATGTATTACCGATGGCGAGTGCCCAGGTTAAATCCTGTGTCCTGCTGGCAGGCCTTTATGCAGAAGGCGAGACCTGCGTGACTGAACCGGCACCTACCCGTGATCACACCGAGCGCATGTTGCGTGGGTTGGGTTACGAGGTGCGTACAGAGGGTAGCCGAATCTGCCTGAAGGGCGGGGGAAGTCTCAGGGCTCAGGGTATCGATGTGCCTGCAGATATCTCCTCTGCTGCCTTTTTCATGGTGGGTGCCAGTATTGCAGAAGGTTCAGATATCACCCTTGAACACGTGGGTATCAATCCTACCCGTACGGGCGTGATCGACATACTTCGTCTGATGGGTGGTGATATCGAGTTACTCAATGAGCGTGAAGTCGGTGGAGAACCGGTTGCAGATTTACGCGTGCGCAGTGCTCAGCTAAAGGGTATTCAGATTCCGGAAGAACTGGTCCCGCTGGCGATTGATGAGTTTCCGGCCCTGTTTGTGGCCGCTGCCTGTGCAGAAGGTGAAACCGTACTGACCGGTGCGGAAGAGCTACGCGTAAAAGAGAGTGATCGTATCCAGGTCATGGCCGATGGCCTGCAGGCCTGTGGTATTCAGGCAGAACCTCAGCCTGATGGCATCCGAATTCAGGGTGGCCAGTTATCTGGTGGCGAGGTCTGGAGCCATGGTGATCATCGTATTGCCATGAGTTTTGCGATGGCCAGCCTGCGCTCCTCTGCCATGATTCATATCCATGACTGTGACAATGTCGATACCTCGTTCCCGGGCTTTGCAAGTCTGGCGGGTGGTGCAGGGCTCAATGTTGAGGTTGTTTCTTGACCGCTCCGGTCATTACCCTTGATGGCCCTGGTGGTGCAGGCAAGGGCACCATTGCGCGCCTGGTTGCCGAGCGCCTCGGCTGGCAAATCCTTGATAGTGGAGCACTTTATCGGCTGGTCGCGCTGGCGGCACTACGAGCCGATATTGCCCTGGACGATGAGGTGGCTCTGGCGGACTGCGCGCTTAATCTCGATATAGAGTTCCGCCTCGGTGACCATGGCCTGGTCTCGACCCTGCTCGATGGTGAGGTCGTCGACAGCGAGCTGAGAACCGAGCAAACCGGCGCGGCCGCCTCGAAAGTGGCTGCCCTGACCCCGGTCCGTGAGGCCCTGCTGGAACGGCAGCGCCGGTTCAGGCAGCTGCCGGGTCTGGTGGCCGACGGACGAGACATGGGAACGGTCGTGTTCCCAGATGCCCCCCTTAAGATATTTCTTACCGCGAGCCTGGAAGAGAGAGCCCTCAGAAGGCATAAACAGTTGAAAGAACAGGGAGTTAGTGCTAGTATCCAGTCCCTTTTGCTCGAGATAGCAGAGCGAGATGAGCGAGATGCCAATCGTCCGGTTGCGCCGCTCAGACCTGCAGAGGATGCAGTGATACTTGATTGCACGGAGCTAAGTATCGATGAAGTCCTTCATCAGGTCCTCGTACTCGCTAAGCAGAGCATAGGATAAACCGCGGTACGGCCCTGTGGGTCGTTCCTTTTTTATTAACTCTAACGAGGTGGCCGAAGACGGATCGTCGGCTGTTGTTTAACAGGTAACTTTGAAACATGAGCGAATCTTTTGCGCAATTATTTGAAGAGAGCATAGCGTACTCTCAGATGAAACCCGGCATGATCATCCCGGGTACCGTTATTGATATTTCCGGCGATTTTGTTGTTGTCAGTGCTGGCCTGAAGTCAGAGGGTGTTATCCCTGTTGACCAGTTCCTGAACGAAAGCGGTGAAGTCGAAGTTCACGTTGGTGACATCATCGATGTTGCTCTGGATACGGTAGAAGATGGTTTTGGTGAGACGCGTCTGTCTCGCGAGAAGGCCAAGCGTGCCAAGGCATGGAAAGTTCTGGAAGAAGCCTTCGAAAACGAAGAGATTGTTAAGGGCACTATCACTGGTAAGGTCAAGGGTGGCTTTACTGTTGAGATGGGTGTCATCCGCGCATTCCTGCCAGGTTCACTGGTTGACGTACGTCCTGTACGTGACACTGGCTACCTGGAAGGTAAAGAGCTCGAATTCAAGGTGATCAAGCTTGACCAGAAACGTAACAACGTTGTTGTTTCTCGTCGCGCTGTTGTTGAACAGGAATACAGTGAAGAGCGTGAGCAGCTTCTGGAAAACCTCCAGGAAGGTCAGAGCATCAAGGGTATCGTCAAGAACCTTACCGATTACGGTGCGTTCCTCGACCTCGGTGGTATCGACGGTCTGCTGCACATCACCGATATGGCCTGGAAGCGTGTTAAGCATCCTTCTGAGGTTGTTGAGATCGGTCAGGAAATCGAAGTTAAGGTTCTCAAGTTCGACCGCGAGCGTAACCGCGTTTCTCTGGGACTGAAGCAGCTTGGCGAAGATCCATGGGTAGATCTGACTCGCCGTTATCCTGTCGACAGCCGCCTGTTCGGCAAGGTAACCAACATCACTGACTACGGTTGCTTCGTAGAAATTGAAGATGGTGTTGAAGGTCTGGTTCACGTCTCTGAAATGGACTGGACCAACAAGAACGTTAATCCAGGTAAGGTTGTTGCGCTGGGTGACGAAGTTGAAGTCATGATCCTGGACATCGACGAAGAACGTCGTCGTATCTCTCTGGGCATGAAACAGTGCCAGTCAAATCCATGGGATGACTTTGCCAGCCGCTTCAACAAGAATGATGTTGTGAAGGGTGCAATCAAGTCGATCACTGACTTTGGTGTATTCGTTGGCCTTGACGGTGGTATCGATGGCCTGGTTCACCTGTCTGATATCTCCTGGAACGTTCCTGGCGAAGAAGCCGTGCGCAACTTCAAGAAGGGTGACGAAGTTGAAGCCATCGTTCTGTCAATCGATCCTGAGCGTGAGCGCATCTCTCTTGGCGTTAAGCAGCTGGATCGTGATCCGTTCTCTAACTTTGTTGGTGAGCATCCTAAGGGAAGCCTGGTTACCGGTAAGGTGGCTTCGGTTGACGCCAAGGCTGCAATCATCGACTTTGGTGAAGAAGGTATCGAAGGTATCCTCAAGGCCTCTGAACTGTCACGTGATCGCGTAGAAGATGCGCGCACCGTCCTGAAGGAAGGTGATGAGGTTGAGGCCAAGCTGATCGGTGTCGATCGCAAGAGCCGTTCTATCATGCTGTCTATCAAGGCTAAGGAAAGTGACGAAGAAGCAGCAGTTTTGCAGGATTACAGCGCTAATGAAGGTGCAACTACCTCTCTTGGCGACATCCTGAAAGAACAGATGGAAAGCAAAGACTAAAATAATATTAAGAGCGGCCAGGGAAGGCCTTTGTTACAAGGGGAAAATACATGGCCATGACAAAGTCAGAACTCATTGACATTCTTGCCCGTAAGCAGAGTCATCTTGCTTACAAAGATGTAGAGTTATCGGTGAAGACACTGATCGAGCAAATGAGCGAAGCACTTTCGACTGGTGAGCGAATTGAGATTCGCGGTTTTGGTAGTTTTTCCCTGCATTTTCGTCCGCCTCGCATGGGCCGGAATCCCAAGACTGGTGATTCCGTTCCATTGCCGGGCAAGCATGTGCCTCATTTCAAGCCGGGTAAGGAATTACGTGAGCGTGTGAATGAGGCGGCTGCAAACCGAGTAGAAATTGTTTAACCAGGTGAAAGCCTGGTTATTCTTATGCGGCTGATATTACTCACGATACTTCTAGCGCTGACCGTTCTGGTTGGTGTTGTCTTTACCATCTATAACGCAGAACGTGTCCTCGTAGACCTGTACTTCTACCAATACCAGTTACCACTGGCGACGGTGGTCTTTATCGCATTGCTAATAGGTGTTGTTCTTGGTTTCCTGATTCTTGTCGCCATGCTCTGGCGTAAACAGGCTGAGATTGCTCGTATTAATAAGCGCTTCCATGCCCTTGAGCAGGAGGTCGATAATCTCAGGAAGATGCCGATCAAGGATGGGCACTGATGCTTGATCTGCTTTGGCTGCTACTCCCTGTGGCTGCCGCTTCCGGATGGGTTGCTGCCCGCCGGGTTTCTAAAAAGGCTTCTGGTAAAGAGACCTCTCCCTTTCTTGCGAACAGCTATATTCGAGGCCTGAATTACCTCCTGAATGAACAGCAGGATAAGGCCCTCGAAGTTTTTATCGAGATGATCGAGGTCGATTCCGAAACGGTGGAAACGCACCTGGTACTTGGTAATCTGTTCAGGCGCAGGGGAGAAGTGGATCGTGCGATTCGAATTCATCAAAACCTGATTGCAAGGCCGCAGCTGGAACGTCAGCATAAGATCCAGGCCCTACTGGAGCTTGGTAAGGACTACACCAAGGCGGGCCTCCTCGATCGAGCTGAAGGTGTATTTCGAGAACTGATTTCTCTTGGTTCTGATATGGCCGAACCCTATAAGCTTTTGCGCAGTATCTATGAGAAGGAACAGGAATGGCTTCGTGCAATCGAGGTCACGGAGAAGTACGAAAAATATAGCCGTGAGAGTCAGAGCGCGCTGATCTCACAGTATTACTGTGAAGTTGCTCAACAGGATCTCTGGCAGTCTAATCTGACTAGCGCGTTGGCAAATGCGAAAAAGGCTATGGCGTTGGATAAGTCCAATGTTCGCCCAAGCCTTATTTTGTCCGAATGTGAAAAGTCCCGTGGCGAGTACAAGAAAGCGCTAGGGCACCTGATCGATGTGCTAGAAATAAACCCGGAATTTTTCACCGTGGTTCATCCCCGGGCCCTGGATATCGAGCAGGCTGCTGGCGATGAAATAGGGCTCTCGAAGTTTTATGAGCAGGCCAGTAAATATTGTGATGGGCCGTCCCTGGTCAGGGCACGGGTCGATTGCCTGATTAAAAACCAGCAGATCGATAAGGCCCGAAGTCTTCTGGATGAGGTGTTTGCTCAACGCCAGTTCACACCTGAACTGATGCAGCGCTATGCTTCCATTCAGGAGCGTCAGAATACCAATGCCCTGCCCAGGGCGCTGACTAACGCGATTGATACCATGTCTCAGGTTGCACAGGATGAATATCTTTATCGCTGTACCCATTGTGGTTTCAAGGCCATGAGCCTTTTCTGGCAGTGTCCCAGTTGCCATGGCTGGACGACGGTGCAACCTGTAGATGACTGGATGAAACAAAACTGAGGTTAATGTGAATAAGACTGATCCCAAAACCATTGTTGCCCTTGATTACCCGGATGCTGAAAGTGCCAACGCCTTTGTCGATCGGGTGAACCCTGAGCTGTGTAAGCTTAAGGTCGGTTTCGAGTTATTCGTTGCGGCAGGGCCGGGGTTTGTCGAATCCCTGGCAGGGAAGGGCTACGATGTCTTCCTGGATCTGAAGTTTCATGATATTCCCAATACGGTAGCCTCTGCCTGTCGTACCGCCTCCTCCCTGGGCGTCTGGATGATCAACGTGCATGCATCGGGTGGAAGCACCATGATGGAGGCGGCCAGAAATGCGGTCGATCAGTCTGAGCACCAGCCTAAACTGATTGCCGTGACCGTCCTGACCTCAATGGATGATGCTGATCTGGCAGGGGTTAATGTCAGTAAAGGCGCGAATGACCAGGCGCTTTACCTCTCAGGCCTGGCCAAAGCAGCTGGCATGGATGGCGTTGTCTGCTCTGCACGAGAAGCAGCTGCAATGCGCGAGCAAAATGGAGAGGGCTTCCTGCTGGTAACCCCAGGGATTCGCCCTGCTGGTAGTGACCAGGGCGACCAGAAACGTATTGTGACCCCTGCAGATGCCTTTAGCTGGGGGGCGGATTACCTGGTTGTAGGCCGCCCGGTGACACAGTCAGATGATCCATTGGCCGTCCTGAGAGATATTGAGGCCAGCCGCCAGTAATCAGCGAGCTGGCTCCCTTCTCATCTGTAGGTGAACCCGTTATAATGCGCGCCTTCCCACCTACCGGCTGAGTGGCAGAGTGGTTATGCAGCGGTTTGCAAAACCGTGGACCTCGGTTCGATTCCGGGCTCAGCCTCCATTACAAAAGTAGTTCTTTTCCCATCCCCAGGCATGGGCAATGATTTC
>JAAUXZ010024934.1_pt1 | contig 30981 bp, 31 predicted proteins | sample 7278131 | NCBI WGS metagenome assembly JAAUXZ01 (sample SAMN14350119, study PRJNA611818) | marine sediment metagenome | isolation source: surface marine sediment (3m) | place: French Polynesia: Moorea | collected 2018-08 | reverse complement strand
TGGAGCGAAAATAATCTTGAGTTTGGGCGAGTTGCGGTCAACCTCTGCGCAATGCAGGTCAATTCAGATAGATTTTTCGAAAGAACCAGTGAGATTCTTGACGCAACAGGACTTGCGCCCACGCAACTCGAACTTGAGTTCACAGAGACCGTCTTGATGCAGGCCAGCGACCAAACAAAATTGGCGATACGCAGACTGTCCGACTTGGGGATCAAATTCGCAATCGATGATTTTGGAACCGGTTTCTCTTCGTTGAGCTATCTGAAAAACTTTCACGCCGATAAAATCAAAATCGATCGGGAGTTTGTACGCGATGTTAATCTGGATCCCAACGATGCCGAAATTGTTAAAGCGACAATAGCACTCGGTATCGCCCTGGGACTCGACACATTGGCAGAAGGAGTCGAGAACTCACAGCAACTGGAATTTCTGGTAAATCACGGCTGTAAACAGGCACAAGGCTTTTACTTAGGTAGACCGATGTCAGCCAGTGAGGTAACGGAAATTCTGCGAAAACTCCATTGATGCCGCGAACCGAATGAATGCAAATCGGAAGGACAGTCGATTTGGACGACGGTATGCCTACTGAATTTTTTGTAAAAGCCGCATGCAGCCATGCGGGTGCTAAATTGGCGCCAAGCGCTCTAGGGAGGACATCCAACTCATGAGTTATATGGTGGCCAGGGACAGAATCGAACTGCCGACACGGGGATTTTCAGTCCCCTGCTCTACCGACTGAGCTACCTGGCCGTAATCCGAGGAGGACGTATTAAACCCAGCTTACTCTTGTGAGTCAAGCTGAAATCCGATCTGGACTATTTCGGCGGCACATAATCCGGGGGTAGCTCGGCACCTTCGCCAAAGAAAAACTGCTCCATTTGCTCTTCAAGAAACTTACGTGCCTTGGGGTCCACCGGGCTGATGCGGTTTTCATTGATGAGCATGGTTTGATGTTGCAACCACTCCTGCCAGGCCTCTTTCGAAACACTGTCGTAGATCCGTTGGCCCAGTTCTCCCGGGTAGGGTTTGCGATCCAGCCCTTCAGCCTCTCGCTTCAATCTCACACAATTCACGCTACGGCTCATCCGTTCTCTCCTGTAGAACTAATCTCAATTTCATTCAATATACGTGCGACAGGCGCCGCCAGGCCACGCGTATCCGGGTCGGACAGTTTATACCAGACCCTGACGCCCTCATCCATGACCCTGTTGCTGGGGTTATTCACAGCAATCTCCAACGGTAACATCTCAAAATGATAATGTGAAAAGGTATGCCGCCTTTGCGGTAATCGCATCATGTCCAGTGGTTCATACGCCAGTTTTTCCCTGCACCAGGTCATGGGATCGGCATCCATCGGGCACTCGGGTAAGCTCCAGAGCCCACCCCAGACCCCCATCAGAGGACGCCTTTCCAAGAGTACCGCGTCATGCTGATCCCGCAATACCAGCAGATAGCTGGATTTAATCGGCAGTTTCTTTCGCGGTTTGGGCGTAGGCAGCACCTTTTCCCGGCCTTCGGCATGGGCCTGACAACTGGACTGTAGCGGACACTCAGCACAGTTCGGCAAACCCCTTCGGCAGATCATGGCGCCAAGATCCATCATGCCCTGATTGTAGGCTGCGGGATTGGTCTCGGATGTAAGCGCATCAGACAGCTCCCAAAGCCGTTTCAACACCGCCGATTGCCCCGGCCAGCCCTCAACTGCGAAATGGCGAGCCAAGACCCGTTTCACATTGCCGTCCAGGATAGGGTGCGGCTGATTCATGGCAAACGACAGGATAGCTCCGGCCGTTGAGCGTCCAATCCCCGGCAGGCTTTGGACATCCTCGAATCGCTCTGGAAACTGGCCGTCGAAACCATCCCGCACCTGTTGCGCGGCCGCATGGAGGTTTCTTGCCCGGGCGTAGTACCCTAGACCCGACCAGTGGTGTAACACCTCATCCAGATCCGCATTCGCCAGATCGAGCAGCTTGGGGAAACGTTGCATGAAGCGCTGATAATACGGAATGACCGTTGTCACCTGAGTCTGTTGTAACATGATCTCTGAGACCCAGATAGCATATGGCTCCCGATCTCGCTGCCAAGGCAGTTCCTTGCGACCGTGCGCTACGTACCAGGCCAGGACTCTCGAAGTGAAACTTTGCATCCGCATAAAACACAAAGGGCGCGTTTAACGCGCCCCCTCGTTTATCAATCCAACTGCTAAAAAAGGCCCTTCAAGCCTTCTGGCAGCTTATCTTTCAATTCCGGGAGTTTCTCCTGAATCTTACTCTCCACCTTCTCCTTGACCTTTGCCTTTTGCTGCTCCTGCAACGCCTTCGCCAGATCGATACGCCATTCCGGTTTTGCCCAGGCCCCCTCAAAATGGATGGGTATAGGGATACCAACCAATTCATCAAGACCCTGTCCACCCTGGCCTTTGGCACTGCTGACAATGACCGGCCGGATGGTGTAGTCGAGATTCTCCATGACGAGATTGACCTTACCCGAACCATCAACCCGTAAATAGGGTGACTTCGCCAGCAGGTCTCGATTTGTAAGGATTCCGTTTTGCACAGTAGCACTGCCGTTCATCTCTGAAAAATCGGTCTGTTCCGGTTCATGGGTGATCGCGAGTGACTCCCCGGACAATTTCGCCTTGGCCTCCCTGATCATCTTTGCCAGGTTGATTCCCTTCACCGTGCCATCTCTGAAGCTGAAATCGAGCGAACCATTGAGCGACCGTTTCAGCTGGCTGACTGACTGTCCCGAACCCGTTAAATTGGCGCTGAATCCACCACTGCCTTCCAGTTTATCAGTCTCGGTTGCGTCCCTCAGTAAGGGGCCCGCGAGTATGCGGGACGCCTTTTGGTTGATGGTGAGTTTTGGCGTCTTCCCCCGGACATCCAGGGCAACCCCCCCCTTGATCAAACCATCGTAAAATCGCCCTACCTGCTGATCGATCTTGAGCTGACCATTGCTGGAGGCCACCTTGACCTCGATCGCTTCTGCACGGATCTTCTTTGCAATAAGGGTATTGATGCGCAGGGTTCCCTCCATTTTCAACTTACGCAGCATCTCCACCGGAAAAAGCGCCTCCTCTTTTCGCGCGGCCGGTGGTCGTTGGGTTTCCGCGTTTTCGGAGACGGGTGGTAGATAGCGGTCCAGATTAAGTTGATCCAAATCGAGATTAAACCGATAACCGGGCTCTGCCAGATTCAAGAGTTCCAAGTCGCCTTTGATAAGGGAGTCATCCAGCGTCATGGCGATCTTGTCAAGGGCCAGGTGATTGCTGCTGGCATTGAGGTTGGCGGAAAGACTCAGTTTGCTCAGGACATTTTGATCCGCCGTTTCCGGCACAGGGATGTCGAAACGCTCCATCCATTCCCTGGGGCTGAACTCATCCAATCGAAAATTTCCCTCGATAACCGGATTGGCACTGATCCCCCGCCCCACTAACTCTCCCTGTAATGCCAATGCACCGGAATCCAGAGTCAGGCCTTTAACCTCCAGGGTGTCAGCCCGATGATCAACCTTCACATCAGTTTTCAATTGTGCCTTCACACCATCCTTTGGCAGCCCTTCGCCCTTGACTGCGAGCTCCAAGATCAGACGCTCCAAGGAGACGCGTTGTTGTTCGGGATTGGCATTCAACAGACCGGTCAGTTCAAACGCCGCCTGCATTTGCGGCTGGCGACTTTCCACTTCCAAGGCGAGCCTCACTTCCACCGCCTTGCCCGGACTCAAGCTGCCGGTCTCCAGATGCAATCCTTTGATCTCGTAATGCTCTCCGGTGCTCTGATCATCCCAGACCACACGGGCATCTTGAATCGCCACTCCCCCGATGGTGTAGCCGACCAATCGCTTACCACCTGCTCTGTCTGGATCATCCGGCGATGCATCAGCGTCCTTGTCCTCTTCCTTGCCCGTCAAATCATCCCAATTGGACACGCCCGCTTGCGAGCGGGCCAGGTTCAATGCCAACCCCTTGAGCTCGACCGTATCCACCACAAGGGTCTGCTTCAAGATCAGTGGAATCAGGTTGACCCTCACCTTGGCCCGTTCCACCGACGCAAATTTCTGATCACCGAAACCCGGCGCATTACTCAGGCTCAGGCCATTCAAATCTAATCCAAGCCAGGGAATTACAGAGAATCCGATCTCTCCGCTGATAGTCAGGTCGCGCCCGGTTGCCTTTTTGACCTCAGAGACGATCCGCTCCTTGTGTTCATTGGGATCCACGAACATCGGCACCAGAACGACCGCCGCCAAGACCAGCACCACTAGAATACCCAGCAACCAACCCAGTAACTTCAGTAACTTAACCATTTCGGATCTCCGAATTCATTCCTGTTTTGCACGAGTTGTTGCACAATTCCAGCATAGCTCGAATCCTGCATCGACCATCTCACCACAGTTTGCACAGCGCCAGTCAGCATTTTGTTCTCTTTGAACGTGACTTTTTGTGAAATCCCGCAATATTTCCCGTGCCTTTTCCATGTCCTCGGCATTTAGCACCCAGACCTCCGGATAGATATTGGCTGGTAATTCACCCATCGCTCCCGCTAGATAGTCTCCCAAAATAACGGACGGCACGCCTTCATCCTGCAGGTGATCCTTGAGAACCTGAGCCTCGATGCGATCGGCTGCTTCATAAAGCTTGTGCATGTGACCAGGCGCCTGCCATGTGAATAGAGACCTGAAGTATGCTCAAAGGTTTTCAATGTCCATTCATTGATCAACCTCATGGCTCGTCATCGCCAACCTGTCTTGAATGAAGGCATCTCAACATTCAGCGCCTCGGAGAAATTTGCATGGGTCACGGTGACCGTGGTCAATTTAACACCATCGAAGTTTGTCCCTTTCACATTGGCATTCCGCAAAATGGTGCCACCCATGATGCAATGAGAAAGATCGGCATCTGTCAGATCGGCATTTCGCAGATCAACCAGACGCAATGGACAGCCCGCCATCCTGGCACCTATCAGTGAGGCATCCCGCATATCGGCACGCACCAGAATCGAAGGCCTCACTCCATCATCCCCTGAAGCTGTTACACCGTTTAAACGGGCACGAATCAGATTGGCATCATTCAAATGCGTACCGGACAGGTCGCAATCCGTAAGATCCGCCTCACGCAGATACGCACCGATCAACACCGCATGACGAAGATTCGCTTGTGAAAGATTGGCCGCATGCAGATGGGCGCTCGACAGATCGGCGTCCTTGAGATTCGCCCTGCCAAGATTCGCTTCATTCAGATCGACCTTGCGAAGGTCTGCGGATTGTAAATCGGCATTGGAAAGGTCACAGCCTGCCAATGTCGCCGCTCCGAGCGACTGCTCACTGCCTATCACAGCTCCGGTGAGGTCGGCGCCGCTCAGGTTCGCACCATTCAGATTGGCTGCCCGAATATCGGCACCGCGGAGAATCGCATCTGATAGATCGGCGGAACACAAGTCCACCATTTTCAATCTGGCCCCCGAGAGATCAATACCTCGAAGGTCTGCACCTTTCAACAAGGCCTCCTCAAGATCGACGCCGACCAGGGAATCTACTTCCAGGGTCCTCAGCACTTCGCCAGTTTCTCGATGTCGTATTTCCATTTGCTATTACCTAACTTAACCAAGCAATCCGTGAGTGTCCTTACGTATCTCATGGCTTTTTATTGATCAAGGCACATGCCAACCCACTATGCAGCCCCGCCTTGAGATCAAAACATAGTCGATATCCAAGAAAGTTCATAAAGACCGTCTCCAGAGGATACACCGCTTTAGACGGAGATGGGAGAGCCGTGGATGACTTGTCTAATCGTAATGGAACAACTGGGGCCGGAATCAAATGATGCATTGCCCTCTTTCTCAGGTGCACTGTTGAATACGTCGCAACGGCTCCGTGATCCAAGTTGCCTGCCGCCGTGATAAGGACAGCATTTTCTAGCCTTCCAAACACTCTGCAACTCCGACCTGTCGATAAATGGGGCTGAGTTCGCAGTTGCCTCACTGAATCCACACCACTATTTGGCGGACAGGGAATGTGATCACAAGTGACTTGCCCAGTCCGTTTACGTTGGTAGTCGTGTCAACGGAAAAAGAAGACAACAACCTGTGATTCGTTGGTGGATTGGATTTCCAGTGATGCAAGTCACTGCCGATCTTCGAGTACTTCCAAGACCTGAGGTCAAACAATGAAAACACTGTTAAGAAAGTGCATTCCGCTGCTATCCGTGTGTACCAGTATGCTATTGGGGATGAACCAAGTTTACGCATTTACCTCGATGGGTAACAAGATTGTCACGCAATGCGATCTACTCGGTTATCCGCTCTTGTCGGAATATGCAGACGATACCTGCGATGCCGCCTGTCATAGAAACAGTCAAGGACAGGATGCTTACAGCAGTGGGAATTGGGAATATTTTTGTCCTGAACCCATAGCCCAAGGCCCGATATGTACCGACGCGGACAACGACGGCTTCTATCAGGAAGGTATGGACTGCGGTACGCCTGTTGATTTCGATGATAACAACCCCAATGCCTTCCCTGGCGCTACGGAAGACTGTACAGATGGAGTTGACAATAATGGCGATACCCTGGTTGATGCCGATGATCCCAAGGCAGTCGGCTGCCCGGTAAACTGCACCGATGCCGATAATGATGGTTACTTTGCCGAAGGTGAGGTCTGCGGTACGCTCAGCGATTTCAACGATGACAATGCCAATGCCTATCCAGGTGCGCCTGAAGACTGTACCGACGGGGTAGACAATGATGGCAACCGATTGGTCGATGCAGCCGACCCCAACGCAGATGGATGCCCGATCGACTGCGTGGACCTGGATGGTGACACCTACAGTGCCACTGGCGGTGAATGCGGCCCGATGGATTGCAACGACAACGATCCTCTAATCAACCCTGGCGCAGAAGAGCATTGTACCGATCGCCTCGACAACAACTGTAATGGTTTGATCGATACCGCCGACATGAATGCGGTGGCTTGCCCCTTGACCTGTACCGACCTGGATGGTGATGGCTACAGTATCGAAGGCGCAGCCTGCGGCGCGATGGATTGTGACGACGCCAACGAACTGGTGAATCCGGCTGCCCTGGAGATCTGTGACGATGGCGTTGACAACAATTGCGACAATCGTACAGACGCTTCGGACAGTGTTTGTCAGACCAACAGTGATGTCGATGATGACGACAAGCCTTGGTGGCGCAAACGTAATCGGAAAGACCGGGCAGATAATGATCATCGTTGGAACCGCCGTTCACGTGATCACGATCACGATGACCATGATGAAGATGAAGACGATGACGAAGATGATCATCGCAGCGCCTTGCACGATGATGACACAAACCATCGAGATCGATCACGCAGAGTTTGGCGCTACAGCTGGCGCAGCAGAGACCGTGATGATTAATCGTCAGTTTTCATAATCGATCACAACTCATCGAGAGGGAGGGGGACGCAAGTCCCCCTTTTATCTTTACCAAACCGCTTAAGAAGACAAAACCTTAGATGCTCCTCATGAGGGAATACCTGGTGATATGCCTGTTCGACGAAGCCGGGGACACCGCATGATCTCCGTTATCCAACAAAGTCAGACAGAAGGTCGCTGAAACAGGCAGCGCAGTTGGTTGATTGCACACTGGGACGATATCTACCGGAGCCATGAGACAGTGATTACCCCTTTGATACCAATGATGAATTGCGCGCCTGACACTCGCATGCTGGAATCCGCCGCTCTGTTCCGTAACCTTCCATGGGTCGGTTGACGATTCGATGGAAAGGTGGAGCGGGTAACGGGAGTCGAACCCGTCTCTCTGGCTTGGGAAGCCAGGGTAATACCGATATACGATACCCGCTTGAGAATTACATTCTAGGACACAGCTCTGAGTCTAAGCAAGATACACTCAAGCAGCAGCCGGACCTCCCTCGTATAGCGCGTCGATGTCTTCTGCAAAACGTTGCATGACTGTTTGTCGTTTTACTTTCAAGGTGGGCGTCAAACATCCATTGTCAATACTCCAGGGTTCCAGCAGTAAGGCGACACGGCGCACCTTGGCATAGCCGGGAAAGTCCCGCAAGGCAACCTTGATACGCTGCAACAGCTCATGTTGCAGCTGAGAATCCTGCAGGCTGCTCACCTGCGCGGGATCCAGTCCGTACTCATCGGCCACTCCCCCCCACAGATCGGCATTCAAGACCACTAGTGCCCCCAGATACGGTTTACCTTCCCCCACGATCATCACTTGCTCGATGAGCGGATCCAGTTGGATGGCCATCTCCATATCAGCAGGCGGTATCTTCTCGCCATTGGAAAGCACCAGGATATCCTTGATTCGGCCGGTGATATAGATATGTTTGTCCTCGTCGATACGCGCCTGGTCGCCCGTGTGCAACCAGCCCTCCGGGTCGATCATCTCGACGGTCGCCGCGTGGTTGTTCCAATAACCCAGCATCATGCCCGGCGTCTTCACTAACAACTCGTCATGCTTGCCGACCTTCACCTCGATCCCCCGCAAAGGGACCCCGACACTGTCAGGCTTGATGTTCTCCATGGGATTCACACTGATTACCGGGCTGGTCTCGGTTAATCCGTAACCCTGCAGCATGGGCAATCCGAGGCCGAGAAACACCCGGGCGATCTCCGGTGAGAGGGCAGCACCGCCACTGACTGCAACCCTTAGAGCGCCGCCGAGTTTAGCCAGAATCTTATCCGCTACCAGCCGTCGCAGGAGTGGCCAAAGCAACAAATACATCGACCAGTGAGATCGCCCCATGCGACGCTCAAAATCCCGATATCCAACCTTGAGCGCGAGCCGGAACAGTAACCGGGCGAGTAAAGGTCGTTTTTTCATCTGGTCATTGATCCTCGCATAGACCCGCTCGAAGATACGAGGTACCGCGATGATGACGCTAGGCCGGATCACCTGAAGATCTTCCGCGAGCTGAGGAATGGAACGCGCAAAGGCCACACTGGCTCCGGTCATGATCGGTAGATAGTAACCTGCGGTTCGCTCAAGGGTATGCGATAAGGGCAGAAATGAGAGAAAGCTGTCCTGTCGATAACAATTCACCACGGTCACTGATGCATGGGCAATGGAGAGCATGTTCAGATGGCTCAACATGACACCTTTCGGTCGACCGGTGGTACCGGAGGTATAGACGATCGAGGCGAGGCTGTTTGGATCTGCCGTCCTTTGCGTCAACGGCTCTGCTGTAGCGGGCAGCCAGTCATCCACATCCTGCAGCTTACCCTGCCACCTATTCGTGGTTACCGGCTCCCTGTCCGCATCCAACACCAAGACCTTTTGCAACGGTTTCACACCCTGCAGGGCAGAGGCCATCCGGTTCCAGCGCCGGCTGTCCTGCACCAGTAAGAGTTTAACCGCAGCATCTTCAAGGATGTAAGCGATGGCATCCGCCCGGTCATCGGTGTAAAGGGGCACAACGACCTGACCCAGCGACAACGCCGCCTGATCGAACATGACCCACTCGGGACAATTGCGCAGCAGAATAGCAACCCGATCGCCGGGTTCCAACGCTTCTGTCGTCAGCGCCTGACGCCAGCGAGACACGGCATCACCCATCTGTCTCCAGGTCAGCTCGTACCAGGCCTTGCCCTGTCGAGCATAGTGTCGGTATGCCAAATCATCAGGAGATCGCAGCACCCGCTGATAAAACAAACCATCCAAAGTCCTGGCCTTCTCCAATGGTATGAGATCTTCACTCCACTGTGTCAAAAAAAGCACCCCGCTCTTTCGCTGTGTTGTTACCCCGACTTCAGTGATAGCGCCGCAGTGAGGTAAAATGCGACCATGCTCGGCCCAGACGCGACGAATGAGACCGCAACTATGCAGATTTACGTAAATGGTGAGGAAAAGCAAATACCTGAAGCCACGGATATGGCGGCCTTGATCGAGTTGATGCAGCTCACGGGGCAGCGTATCGCCGTCGAAATCAATGAAGAACTGGTGCCGCGCAGCACCTTCAACGACCATCGGCTCCAGGAGAATGACCGGGTAGAGATCATCCAGGCGGTTGGAGGGGGGTGAGCCCGGCCCTTAAGTCCGTCAAGGCACTCAACTGGAACGGCCTTGATGGCAACGAGGTCCTGATGATTACCTACCTCGATCCGCACTTCATGTTCTCCGTGCTCTTCAGCGACGCCTTTGATGACCTCTCCCAAAAGGAACTCAAGGAACTTCTATCGCTGCCTGCAGTGGTCCTCGAGGACCTGCAAACCATCGTCGCTTACACATTCGAAAGCAACCTTGCGCACGACCTGACCGACCCTCAACCGGTATTCTACGACATGCTCGGTGTGAACGATGAAGACGAGGAGGACGAATAATCCCACTCAGGCCAGATCAACCGCTGGTAACCACCATGAAGGCCGCCCTGCCATGACAGCAGGGCAGCCCACCAAATGGAACTGCAGTCGAACCACTCCCCGCGACACACCGGCCATCCTCATACCAGTCCAGTCCATTCCAGACCGCCCGAGCTGAGGACTTTCCGCTCTGAACATGAGGCGATAATTGCCACCCAACTCAGGTAGAATGGGGATTTTCAAACATCTTTACAAACTACGATTCATGCCAACTGCAATATCACAAGACACCTTCACCGTCGCCGGCCGTGAGTTCACCTCCCGCCTGCTGGTCGGCACCGGCAAATATAAAGACATGCAGGAGACCCGCGCCGCCATCGACGCCAGTGGTGCGGAGATCGTCACCATCGCGGTACGCCGCACTAACTTGGGCCAAAACCCGGATGAACCCAACATTCTGGAGGTGCTGCCGCCTAGCGAGTTCACTTACCTGCCCAACACCGCGGGCTGCTACGATGCCAAGACCGCCGTGCGCACCTGCCGCCTGGCCAGGGAACTGTTGGATGGACACAACCTGGTCAAGCTCGAGGTGCTGGGCGATGAGAAGACCCTGTTCCCGGATGTGATCGCTACCCTGGGCGCCGCCGATGAACTGATCAAGGACGGCTTCGATGTGATGGTCTATACCAACGACGACCCGATCGTCGCCAAACAACTCGAAGAGCTTGGCTGTGTGGCAGTGATGCCTCTGGCCGCCCCCATCGGCTCGGGACTCGGCATCCGTAACCGCCTGAATATCCGCACCATCGTGGAGAACGCCAAGGTACCCATCCTGGTGGATGCGGGCGTTGGCACCGCCTCGGATGCGGCGCTCGCCATGGAGCTGGGCTGTGATGGGGTGCTGATGAACACTGCGATTGCCGCCGCCAAAGACCCGATCCTCATGGCCTCCGCCATGCAGAAAGGCATCCAAGCCGGACGGGAGGCCTATCTGGCCGGGCGCATGCCGGCCAAGCGTTTCGCCTCGGCCTCCTCGCCCATGGACGGCCTGTTTTTCTGAACGGATGACCGAGACCCGTCAGCCTGCGAAGCATTTCCCGATCCGCAGTTATGTACTGCGGCAAGGGCGCATGACCGGCGCCCAGCAGCGCGCCCTCACCGAACTCTGGCCCCGCTATGGCCTGTCATTGCCAGACGACGTGCTGGATCTCACCCGCGTATTCGGCAATGCCAATCCGGTGATACTGGAGATCGGCTTCGGCAACGGCGAGGCCTTGGCGGATAATGCCGCCTTGCATCCGGAGCTCAACTACCTGGGCATCGAGGTGCATGGTCCCGGGGTAGGCGCATTGATGCTGAGGCTGGCTGAACGGGGTTGTGAAAATGTGCGTATCCTGCAGATCGACGCCATGGAGCTGCTGCGCCGGCATTTGGCGCCCGCATCCCTGTCTTCAGTCATGCTCTTCTTTCCCGACCCCTGGCCAAAGAAAAAACACCACAAGCGGCGTATCGTAACCGAGGAATTCGCCCGACTGGTGCAGCACGCCCTCGCACCTGGCGGTCAGCTGCACATGGCCACCGACTGGGAAGACTATGCCCGGCAGATGCTCGAGGTGCTCTCGGCCGCCGGCGGCTATGCGAACCAGGCCGGCACAGGGAACTATGCGCCACGTCCCGCCAGCCGGCCGCTGACCAAGTTCGAACGGCGCGGCCAGCGTCTCGGCCATGAGGTACGGGACCTGATCTTCGTCAAGCGGAATTAATGGCCAGCCTCAGACTCGAAGCCTTCGAAACGCCCCTACTGGAGCCCATCGACCTGCAAGTGGCCGATGGCGAGTGCATCAGCCTCAGTGGTCCCTCCGGTTGCGGCAAGACCCGTCTGCTGCGAGCCATCGCGGACCTGGATCCCCACCAGGGCGAGGCATTCATCGATGACTCGCCGCAGAGCAGTATGAGCGCTCCCACCTGGCGCAGTCGGGTGGGTCTGTTACCGGCGGAGAGTTTCTGGTGGGCAAACCGGGTCGGCGACCATTTCACAGACATGCAGGATCCCCTCATCTCCGATCTCGGCTTCGACCAGGCTTGCCAGAGCTGGGAGATCACCCGACTCTCGAGCGGAGAGAAACAGCGCCTATCTCTGGCCCGACTGCTACTCAATCGGCCGCAGATTCTGTTGCTGGACGAACCCACCGCCAACCTCGACCAGTCCAACAGCACTCGGGTGGAATCCCGCATCGAGGCGTGGCGACGGCGACACCGCAGCGCAGTCATCTGGGTGACCCATGACCAGGCGCAGCAAGCCCGTGTCGCCAACCGGCATTTTCAGATCAAAGCGGGCAAATTACAGGAGCAGGTATGGAACTGATTCAACTCAGCGCCTTCGACCTGGCCCTTGCCGCCTGCCTGGTGATCGCACTGGCCGGACTCTCCGTGGCCCTCTCTCTGGGCATCGAGCGCAAACTGCTGATCGCCGCAACCCGCACCGTGGTGCAACTGACCCTGCTGGGGTTGGTGTTGAAGGTCCTGTTCGTCCAGTCCCACCCCCTGTTGATCAGCCTGCTGGCCCTGTTCATGCTGCTGGTCGCCGGTTACGAGGTGATGGCACGCCAGCAACGGCGCTTCGCCGGCATCTGGGGCATGGGCGTCGGTACCCTTTCCATGTTCATCTCCTCATTCAGCGTTACCTTGCTGGCCCTGAACCTGATCATCCAGGTTGAGCCCTGGTATTCGGTACAGTACCTGATCCCTCTGCTGGGTATGCTGTTGGGCAACACCATGTCGGGTATCGCCATCGCCCTGGACAACCTGACTCACAACGCCTGGCAGCAACGCGGCCAGATCGAGGCCAGACTGATGCTGGGACATGCCTGGCAGACCGCCATCCAGGAGATCCGGCGCACGGCCCTGCGCAGCGGCCTGATCCCCATCATCAATGCCATGGCGGCGGCGGGGGTAGTGAGCTTGCCCGGCATGATGACCGGCCAGATCCTGGCCGGCAGCCCGCCGTTCGAGGCCGCAAAATATCAGATCCTGATCATGCTGCTGATCGCCGCCGGCACCGGTTTCGGCGCCACCGCAGCGGTCTGGATCGGTTCGCGCAGGCTGTTTGATGAGCGTCAGCGGCTGCGCCTGGATCGCCTCCAGGATACAGGCTGAATCCCCGGCCGCCAGTCGCCACGGCTACTTCGCCCGTGCGTCTCGCCACAGCTTGATGGCCAGCAGTACAACCGGTGTTCCATGCAGGAACAGGTCGAAGATATCGATGGGCTTGCTGAGGGAGCCGTCTGCGAGCATCTTGAGCTTTTCCCAGAGATGCGGCTCGGGCACGAATGGGGCCAACCCCAACAATAGGGCGGGCAATGCGATCATCTGTAGTGGTAACCGATCCAGCCAGTTAAACATAACACCGATCCTCTCAGTCTTGCATGCACTCCGGGCAGAGCGCGAGATAGCGAGCCTCATCCTCGGCGCTGAAACAGCAGGCGATGATTTCCTCGAAGGCGCCTGCCGCCGCCCACATCGCCGCCAAGGCGATCTCCGCCGCCTGGTCTTTTGGAAAACCATAGACCCCGGTGCTGATAGCGGGAAAGGCAATGCTGGCGAGCCGCTTGTCCTGCGCCAGCTCGAATGAACGTTCGTAGCAGGCGCGTAGCAGGGCCGGCTCACCGCGGCCTCCACCCTGCCAGACGGGTCCCACCGTATGGATCACCCATTTGGCCGGCAGGTTGAAACCGGGGGTGATGCGGGCCTCACCGGTCGGGCAGCCCCCCAGAGGACGGCAGGCCGCCAACAACTCGGGGCCTGCCGCCCGATGGATGGCACCGTCAACCCCACCCCCGCCCAATAGGGTCGAGTTGGCCGCGTTGACGATCGCATCCACATCGAGTTGTGTGATGTCTCCCTGTACAATCCGTAGCTGGCCCATTAAAAATTACCTTCGATGTCTTTCTCTACACTCAACCTGCTACTCCTGGTGATGCTGGTAGTCTGGTTCTGGCGCGACAGCCTGCGGGTCCGCGAGATCGCCAACCAGGTCAGCCGTATGGCCTGCCGTAGCCATGGCGTACAGTTTCTCGATCAGACCGTGTCTTTGCGTCGGATCGGTCTACGCTGGCTGCGGGTGGGCCTGAAACTCAGACGGGTCTATGAATTCGACTACAGCCTGGAGGGCAGCGGGCGTCTCACGGGTTACATCGTGATGCTGGGTGACCAGACCGAAACCCTGAGAATTGACTTACCACCCCGGGAAGATCCTCATCTGCATTGATGGGTGTTTGCCATCGGTCAACCGCCGGTCACTTGACGACCTTTAACGTGGCGCGTTTCCCCGGCTTTGGGGGATCTGGCTCATCCTCCGGTTGACCGTCTCCACCTTCTTCCGAGGCAAACAGCATACCTTGGCCGTTTTCCTTCGCATAGATTCCCAACACAGCCACCGGTGGAACGATCACGTCCTCCAGCACCCCTTTGAAACGTGCACTGAAGCGGATCCATTCATTGCCCAGCTCCAGATTGGAGATGGCCCTGGGATTGACATTCAGGACGATCCGGCCCTCTTCGACAAACTCTCGCGGCACCTCGACATGCGGTAGATCTGCATCTACCAAGAGGTAAGGCGTCAACTCATTGTCCACCAGCCACTCATAGAGTGCGCGGATCAAATAGGGCCGATTGGATGTCATCTTGAACAGGCCTTGTGCGGACGCTCAGCCCCGCATCTCCTGTTCTGCCTCGGTGAGGCTCTGCACGAAGGATTCACGCTCGAACAAGCGCGCAGCATAGCCGTGCAGGCCCTTTACCGACACAGGTATCTCTACGCCCAGCTCTGGCAGGCGCCACAACAACGGGGCGATGGAACAGTCCACCAGGGTGAACTCATCGCTCATAAAAAACGGTTTCGCGGCAAACACAGGCGCCGTCGAAATCAGGCTCTCACGCAGCTCCTTGCGCGCTTTGGCCGCTTCTTTCTTGCCAGACAGGATGGTATCCATCAGCCGATACCAGTCATTATCCACCCGATACATCAGCAGGCGTGATGTGGAGCGGGATACCGGATCCACCGGCAACAGGGGCGGATGTGGAAAACGTTCATCCAGATATTCCATGATGATACGCGATTCATAGAGCTTGAGGTCCCGGTCCACCAGGGTGGGCAGGGTTCCATAGGGATTGAGCTCCATGAGCTCTTCCGGCTTGTCGATAGGATCGATGTCGATGACCTCGAAGGTGATGTTCTTCTCTGCCAGAACCAGTCTCACACGGTGACAGTAAGGGTTCACGGGATCTGAATAGAGCGTCATTACGGAACGCTTGTTCGCTGCCGCCATGGATACCTCTCAAATGCCATCCACAGGCAGAAAACTATCTGCATAACGCGGATGATTAATATAACAAATGAAAAAAAGGCGCACAGTATACTACAACCGTGCGCCTCTTTTTAACTCAGGCTGACAGGCCCGGTCAGTGGACGTCTTTCCAATACTCTTTCTTGAGCAGATAGGAGAGCACGAAAAACACCGCAATGAACAACAGGACCCAGACGCCCAGACGTCTACGCTCCATCTGAATGGGCTCACTGATGTAGACCATGAACGCGGTAAGGTCGCGAGCCACCTCATCATATTCCTCGGCACTCATACTACCGGGTGTGACCTGTTCGAAGCGATCGAACACCTGGGTATCGTTACCGGCGGAGTCTTTCTCCGTGCGAAACACTGCTCTTTGCGTTCCCTGTAAATCCCACATCACGTGTGGCATGCCCACATCCGGAAAGACGATATTATTGACGCCGAAGGGCCGGGCGTCATCCAGGTAAAAGCTGCGCAGATAGGTGTAAATCCAATCACCACCTCCCTTGGCCCGCACGATGACGCTCAGATCCGGTGGTGGACTACCGAACCATTCCGCCGCTTTATCGGCCGGCATCGCAATGGTCATGCCGTCACCGATCTTGTCGGTCGTGAACATCAGGTTCTCCTTCACCTCGTCCTCGGTCAGACCGAGATCCTTAGCCATCCGGTTGTACCGTTGGTATTGTGCGGAATGGCAGCTCAGGCAGTAGTTCACGAAATACTTGGCGCCCCGCTGTAAAGACGCCTGATCGGACAGATCGACATCCGCGCTGTCCAGGTGAGCACCACCACCGGCGGCCAGTCCAAGCACTGGAGCCGCGGCGAGTAAAAATGCAATCATCAGCTTTCTCATTTTGTCACCCTCTCTGGAACAGGCTTGGTCTTGTCCATCTTGCTGTAGATCGGCATCAACAGGAAGAACAGAAAGTAGTAGATGGTGCCGACTTGCGCCATGAACTTATACAGATCGGTGGTCGGCTTGACACCCAGATAACCGAGCATGATGAAATCGATCACAAATAGACCAAGGATCACTTTATAGAGGGTTCCTTTGTAACGGATCGACTTGACCGGACTGCGATCCAGCCAGGGGAGGAAGAACAGGATCAGGATCGAGGCAAACATTGCCACCACACCAGGGAAGGCGGAACCGGCGATCGAGGGCACGGCTCGTAAAATGGCATAGAAGGGGGTGAAGTACCAGACCGGTGCGATATGTTCTGGGGTCTTCAGTGGATTGGCCGGTTCGAAGTTGGGATGTTCGATGAAGAACCCCCCCATCTCCGGTGCGAAGAAGACCACCGCGGCGAACAGAAACAGAAAGCCTGCCACCCCCATGATATCCTTCACCGAATAGTACGGATGGAAGGGGATGCCGTCCGCCGGGGCCTTGTCGCTCCACTTGTTACCCTTCGGGCCTTTTTTGATTTCGACGCCGTCCGGGTTGTTGGAACCCACCTTGTGCAGCGCCACGATATGCACGAAGACCAGGGCCGCCAGCAGGAAGGGCAGCAGGAAGTGCAGCGCAAAGAAACGGTTCAGAGTGGCGTCGGAGATGACGTAGTCGCCGCGGATCCAGACCCCCAGATCCGGGCCGATGACCGGTACCGCAGAGAACAGGTTGACGATGACCTGGGCGCCCCAATAGGACATCTGGCCCCAGGGCAGCAGGTAGCCCATGAAGGCAGTGGCCATCATCACCAGGTAGATGATCACGCCGAGGATCCACAACAGTTCACGGGGCTTGCGGTAGGAACCGTACATCAGGCCGCGGAACATATGCAGATAGATCACCACGAAAAAGGCGGAGGCGCCGGTAGAATGCAGGTAGCGGATCAGCCAGCCCCAGTCCACGTCGCGCATGATGTACTCGACGGAACCGAAGGCGAGATCCGCGTCGGGTTTGTAACTCATGGCCAGCCAGACGCCGGTGAGAATCTGATTCACCAATACCAGCATCCCCAGGGATCCCATGAAGTACCAGAAATTGAAATTTTTCGGTGCGTAATACTGGGCAAGATGCTCGTTCCACACCTTGGTCATCGGATAACGGTCGTCGATCCAGCTGACCAGATTTTGCATCATACTCATCAGGCTTCTCCTCCATCTTGACCGATCAGGATCCGGGTATCGGACAGGTACTGGTGAGGGGGAATCTCCATATTCTTCGGAGCGGGAACACCGCTATACACGCGCGCCGCCAGATCGAAACGGGAACCGTGGCAGGGGCAGAAGAATCCACCCTTCCATTCCGCACCCAGGTCGGCCGGCGCCACATCGGGACGATAGGTCGGCGAGCAACCCAGATGGGTGCAGATACCGACTGCCACCAGATATTCCGGCTTGATGGAACGGTTCGGATTTTTACAGTAGTCCGGCTGCTGCGCCGTATCATCGGAGGCCGGATCCAACAGCGTACCCTCCAAGGTCACCAGATCATCCAGATTCTGTTGCGTACGGTGAACGATCCACACCGGTTTGCCGCGCCACTTGACACTCATCATCTGACCCGGCTCCAGTTTACTGATGTCCGCCTCGACCGGGGCACCCGCCGCCTTGGCCTTTTCACTGGGCGCCCAAGCTGCCAGAAATGGATAGATGATGAAGCCGGCTCCGACCGCTCCGACCGCACTGGTAGCGAGCGTAAGTGTACGCCGCTTTTTGAGATCAACGCCTTCTGCGCTCATTATGTGGACTCCCCCGGTTACTGGATGGACCGGCTGAAACACCATGCTTGAGCCAAGCCCCACCGTTCAGGACATTAGAATATGCTTAACCGCACAAATAGACAGGGGATTTTTCCACAACGCACCACAACAGGTCAAGATTCAGGGGCAGTTAACCGACCTGCCATTGCCACAGATCAAGAAAGCCTCAAACATTGTTTCAAACCGATGAAAACCCGCATCTCGAACCGATCGTTACGCCGGATTGTCGACATCGACGAAACGAAAGTCGAGGGCGTAGTTTTCTGCCAGATGGCGGCCCAGGGCCTGCACCCCCAAACGTTCGGTCGCATGATGACCTGCGGCAAAATAGTGGATCCCCAGCTCGCGGGCGGCGTGTACCGTCGACTCCGAAATCTCCCCGGAGATATACGCATCCAGACCCAGTTGTGCGGCGTCCCCGATGAAGTCTTGGGCGGCTCCCGTGCACCAGCCGATCTGCTGAACCCTGTCGTTGCCTCCCCGGATGTGCAAGACCTCGCGTCCCAACACATCAGACAGACCTCGCCCTAGATCCAGTGCAGAGATGCCGCCGTCCAGCGTGGAACGCCAGAGCAAGCCTCGGCCAGCAGCCGTGGCCTGCGGCCGGGGAAATTGACACAGCTCCGCCAGCTGCCGATTGTTGCCCCACACCGGATGGGCGTCCAGCGGCAGATGATAGACCAGCAGACTGATGCCATGGCCTAGCAACGCAGCGATTCTCCGTGCTTTCATACCCCGGATCGCGGCCGCCTCACCCCTCCAGAAGTAGCCATGGTGGACCAGCAAGAGGTCGGCCTCCCAGGCTACGGCCTCATCGATCAGGGCTTGACAGGCCGTCACCCCAACCATCAGTCGCTGGACCTGGGACCCGGCCTCCACCTGCAGACCGTTCGGACAATAATCATCGAACTCGTTCGCTGCAAGCTGCTCATCACAATAGCGTTCGAGGGTCAACAAATCGATCATGGATTTGTGCCTGACAGTTATGAAAAGAAGTGGTAGGTTACTCTCCCAATGCAACTCAGAAAACTCTTTTCCCTGCTGCTCAGTTCGATCACCGCCGGCATCGCGGCCGCCATCGTCTTGATCTTTCTGATGCCCGAACTGTTGCAGCGCCCAAATCCCGAGCCGGAGCTCAACCGCCCGGAGCAACAGCCCCCCTTGCCGCTCTCCGCCGGACCCGTTTCCTACGCTGCTGCGGTCAACACGGCAGCGCCTTCGGTGGTGAATATCTTCACCACCAAGATCACCACAGAATTGCAAACCCTGCGCTTCAAGGACCCACTCCTGCAACATCTGTTCGGCAGGATGTTGCCAGAACAGCGTCGTGAACACCGCGAGACCAGTCTCGGCTCCGGGGTGATCGTGACGCGGGACGGGTACACGCTGACCAATCAACACGTCATCGAAGGCGCCGATGAAATCAAGGTGGTCTTGTCAAACGGCCACAGTGTGGACGTGAGCATTATCGGTGGCGACGGGGAATCGGATCTGGCGATCCTCAAGATCGATCATCATGATGGCCTGCCCGCGATCCCGATCGGCCGCTCCGGCGAGGTACAGGTGGGTGATGTGGTACTGGCGATCGGTAACCCGTTCGGCGTCGGCCAAACGGTGACCATGGGCATCATCAGCGCCACCGGCCGTTCCCATCTCGGCATCAACGCCTTTGAGAACTTCATCCAAACCGATGCCGCCATCAACCCAGGCAACTCCGGTGGCGCCCTGGTCAATGCAAGAGGCGAGTTGATCGGCATCAATACGGCGATTTTCTCCAAGAGCGGCGGTTCCCTGGGGATCGGTTTCGCCATTCCCTTCGACTTGGCGGAAGGCATCATGCGCCAGTTGATCGCCACCGGTCAGGTGGTGCGTGGCTGGCTCGGCATCCAGGGGCAGGATGTCACCGACAAACTGGCCGAGGCCTTCGGCCTGCATGGCAACGAGGGCATCCTGGTCACCGGAGTCATGGAAGGCGGCCCGGCCAGCGAGGCAGGTCTGCGGCCCGGCGACGTGATCACCGCAATCAATGAAGTGAAGACCCAGAATTCGCACGAACTCATGCAGATGATCGCCAACAAGGCACCGGGCACGGACTTCGAAGTCAGTGGCTGGCGTGGCAATGCACCTTTTACCTTCCAAGCCACGTCCGGCACACGCCCCGCCCGGACTGAATAGCCGGTGTTTCCAGCCGGGAACTGTTTCGAATACGCCTCCTGCTGAGCCGGCTATACTCTAGCAGCATAGCGTCTAAGTCTCCGGATAGAAAAGGATTCGATGAATATTCGATACAACGCAGAACTGATCGATACCTTTGTCAAAGCCGTTTCGCAGTCCCTACAACACGAACTGACCCCACCCAAGCAGGCGCAACTCAAACAGACACTGCTGAAAAACCTGACGCAAACCCATCATCAGGCCGGTACCCCGCAAAACCAGGAGGTCAGCATCCTGATTTCCGATTTACGGGGCTTCACCGCGATCGCCGAACAACATTCCCCCCGAGACCTGATCGAGATCCTCAACAATTATTTCTCACGCATGTGTGAAATCATCTACCGCTATGGGGGCATGGTGGATAAATTCATGGGTGATTCCATCATGGCACTGTTCGGCATCCCGCACGCCAAGCCCGACGACTTGGAGCGCGCCATCGCCTGTGCCGTCGAGATGCAGAGAAGCATGCAGGCGGTCAACGCCCATAACACAGAACTCGGGTACCCACGGCTGTTCATGGGGATCGGCATCAACACCGGGCAGGTCATCGCCGGGACCCTGGGTTCCGAGTTACACAATGAATACACAGTGATCGGTGACGCGGTCAATCTGACATCACGCATCGAGGCGTTCAGTCTGCGCGGACAGATCCTGTTGAGTGAAGGTTCGTATGATCTAGCCCGGGAATTCATTGAATGCGGCCAGGCGAACCACGTCCTGATGAAGGGCAAACAATTACCCGTCAGACTCCATGAGCTGTATGCCACCCATCGACCCCGCCACTTGGAGGTACCCCGGGTAGAAGCCCGCAAGAGCCCGCGCATCAAGGTCGACTTTCCCATGCGCTTTCGCATCCTGCAGAAAGATCATGTGATGCAGAATAGCTATGAGGGCACCGCCGTCGACCTGAGTTACCATGGCCTGCAGGCCCGCCTGCCGATCGAACTCGAAGCCATGAGTGATCTGCGTATTGAACTGTCCACCTCCTTGATGAACACCCAATCCAACCACATCTATGCCAAGGTGTTGCGCACCCAGGCCAGAGAAACCGAATGGCTGAGCCGAATCGAATTCACCGGCATCGATGACATGGGTCATAACGCAATCAAGCAATACATCGACCAGACGATTGCCCAGCGACGGGTTTGAGTCCCACCCCGGTAACCGAAATATCCCGAAAACTCCCGTTTTACGATGAATTTCGTTATCATTTGCACCCTTTTCTCTTAGTGGTGTGACCCGATCGCCCCAATCCGAAACCCAAACCATGGATAAACTCATCATCAAAGGCGGCAACTCCCTGTCAGGGGAGGTGAGAATCGCCGGGGCGAAGAATGCCGCCTTACCTATCCTGGCCGCCACTTTGCTCGCAGATGGCCCGATGATGGTGAGTAATGTCCCGCATCTCAACGACATCACCACCACCATGGAGCTGCTCGGCAGGATGGGCGTCTACCTTGTGGTGGATGAAAAGATGAATATCGAGTCAGATACCAGCACGATCAATCATTTTCACGCGCCTTATGAACTGGTAAAAACCATGCGCGCTTCCATTCTGGTGCTCGGTCCATTGCTGGCCCGGTTCGGTCAAGCGGATGTCTCCCTGCCGGGCGGCTGTGCCATCGGCTCACGCCCGGTCAATCTGCATATCGATGGACTACGGGCGATGGGCGCGGATATCAAGGTGGAAAACGGCTATATCCGCGCTCGCTGCAAACGCCTGCACGGCGCCAGGATCGTCATGGATCTGGTGACCGTAACCGGTACCGAAAATCTGATGATGGCCGCCGCCCTCGCAGACGGCACCAGCCTGATCGAAAACGCCGCCCGAGAACCCGAGGTGGTTGACCTGGCCAATTGCCTGAATGCCATGGGTGCGCGCATCAGCGGCGCCGGCAGCCCGGTGATCACGATCGAAGGGGTGGATACCCTCAAGGGTACAAGCTATCGAGTGATGCCCGACCGTATCGAGACCGGTACCTTTCTCGTGGCAGCGGCCATGACCCGGGGACAGGTCAAGGTCAGGGATACGCAACCCGTACTGGTGGATGCCGTCCTGCAAAAGCTCCGGGAGGCGGGCGCCGTGATTCACTGTGGAGACGACTGGATCTCTCTGGACATGCAGAGTGAACGGCCGCGGGCGGTGAATGTCCATACCGCACCCTACCCGGCCTTTCCCACTGACATGCAGGCCCAGTTCACCGCCATGAACAGTATTGCCGAGGGGGTCGGCGTCATCACCGAGACGATCTTCGAGAATCGCTTCATGCATGTCCAGGAACTGCAGCGCATGGGGGCTGACATCCGTCTCGAGGGCAACACAGCGATCTGCACCGGTGTGGAACACCTGACCGGGGCGCCGGTGATGGCCACCGACCTGCGCGCTTCCGCGAGTCTGGTACTCGCCGCATTGGTTGCCGAGGGGGAAACCCTGGTGGACCGCATCTATCACATCGACCGCGGCTATCAGATCATCGAAGAGAAACTCTCCGGCCTGGGCGGCGAGATACGCCGCCTGCCCAGTTGATTTTTTGACTCACCACAGAGGGCACAGAGAAACCATACCGATGAAAGCTCTGTGCCCTTCCCGTCTCAGTGGAAAAAATTAGACAGCATGACATTCGACACTCCAATTACCATCGCCCTTTCCAAGGGACGGATCTTCAAACAGAGCCTGCCCCTGCTGGCCTACGCAGGCATCCTACCGGCAGATGACCCGGAGACCAGCCGCAAGCTGATCCTCGACACCAACCATGCGCAGGTCAAGCTGGTGATCATCCGCGCCACGGACGTACCCACCTATGTACAGTATGGCGCCGCCGATCTCGGTGTGGCCGGTAAGGACGTCTTATTGGAGCATGGTGGCGCGGGTCTGTACGAACCGCTCGATCTGCAGATCGCCCGCTGCCGTATGATGACCGCCGGTTTTCAGGACGTGGTGCGCAAACACGGCCGGCTGCGGGTCGCCACCAAATACGTGAAGAGCGCGAAACGTTATTTCGCCGAAAAGGGTCAACAGGTGGAAATCATCAAACTCTACGGCTCCATGGAGCTGGCGCCCATCGTCGGCCTGGCAGACCTCATCGTCGACCTGGTGGAGAGCGGCAACACGCTCAAGGCCAACGGCCTGGTGCCACTGGAGCATATCGCCGACATCAGTTCACGCCTGATCGTCAACCGGGCCTCCTGGAAGATGAAGCATGATACCGTGATGCGGTTGATGGAGGCCATGCGCGCTGCCGTGGCAAAGAACGAAACTTGAGTGGCAACAACCCGATCGAGAGACAACGATGACCGACATTCGCCAATTATCCACCGCCGACGAGGATTTCCAGGAACAACTCGATGCCCTGCTGGCCTGGGAGTCGGTCTCAGATACCGCGGTCAACGAAACCGTCAATCAGATCATCGAGGCGATCCGCGCCGACGGCGATCAGGCCCTGCTGGAATTCACCAACCGCTTCGACGGCTGGCAGGCCCAGGCCCCATCCGACCTGGAGATCCCCTTGAGCCGTCTGCAGCTGGCCTGGGACAGCATTCCGGCGGCCCAACAGCAGGCCCTGGAGATCGCCACGCAGCGCATCCGCGCCTATGCAGAGCACCAGCGCATGGAGCCCTGGTCCTACACCGAGGCGGACGGTACCCTGCTCGGTCAGCAGGTGACCCCATTGGATCGGGTCGGTCTATACGTACCGGGCGGTAAGGCGGCCTACCCCTCTTCGGTGTTGATGAATGCGATTCCCGCCAAGGTCGCCGGGGTGCCTGAGCTGATCATGGTGGTGCCCACCCCCCATGGCGAACTCAACGAACTGGTGCTGGCCGCCGCGCACATCTCCGGAGTCGATCGGGTCTTTGCGGTGGGTGGTGCCCAGGCGGTGGCCGCCCTGGCCTATGGCACCGAATCGGTACCGTCGGTGGACAAGATCGTCGGACCGGGCAATATCTACGTGGCCACCGCCAAGCGGGCGGTATTCGGCCAGGTGGGTATAGACATGGTGGCCGGTCCCTCGGAGATCCTGGTGGTGTGTGACGGCCAGACCGATCCGGACTGGATCGCCATGGACCTGTTCAGCCAGGCGGAACACGACGAGGACGCCCAGTCGATCCTCATCTGCCCCAACGCCGCATACCTCGAGCAGGTCAAGAGCAGTATCGACAAACTGTTGCCCACCATGGAGCGCCAGGAGATCATCGCCACTGCCCTGCGCATCCGCGGTGCGCTGATTCAGGTCAACGACATAGACGAAGCGGTGGAGGTGGCCAACTTCATTGCTCCGGAGCACCTTGAGTTGTCCGTACAGGACCCGCAAACCATGGCCAAGCAGATTCGCCATGCCGGCGCCATCTTCATGGGCCGTTACACCGCCGAGGCCATGGGCGATTACTGCGCCGGCCCCAACCACGTGCTGCCCACTTCGCGCACCGCACGCTTCTCCTCGCCCCTGGGAGTCTACGATTTCCAGAAGCGCTCCAGCTTGATTCTGGCCTCACCCGAGGGTGCTGCAAGCATGGCGCAGACCGCCTCGGTGCTGGCCCGCGGCGAGGGCCTTACCGCCCATGCCCGCTCGGCGGAGTACCGCAACAAACCGGAATGATCCATACAGGACCACGACATTGAACCGCTTCTGGAGTCCGATCGTCGAACAACTCTCGCCCTATGTTCCCGGCGAGCAGCCCAAGCTGGAAGACCTGGTTAAACTTAACACCAACGAGAACCCCTACGGCCCGTCCCCCCGGGTCATCGAGGCCATCCAGGGTGAGCTCGGGGATGGCCTGCGTCTCTATCCGGATCCCACCGCCTCCCGCCTGCGGCAGACCGTGGCGGACTATTACGACCTGCAAGCTGACCAGGTCTTCATCGGCAACGGTTCGGACGAGGTCCTGGCACACGCCTTCTTTGCCCTGTTTCAGCAGCAACGACCGCTGCTGTTCCCGGACATCACCTACAGCTTCTACCCGGTGTACTGCGGCCTCTATGGTATCGACTACCGCACCATCCCGCTGGCCGAGGATTTCGCCCTGCGATTGAGTGACTACGCTCGGCCCAACGGGGGCGTCATCTTCCCCAACCCCAACGCCCCCACCGGTCGGTTGCTGGGCCTCGACGAGATCGAGTCATTGCTGCAAGGCAACCGGGATTCAGTGGTGGTAGTGGACGAGGCGTATATCGATTTTGGCGGTGAAAGCGCGGTCAGTCTGATTGATAGCTATGCCAACCTGCTGGTGATACAGACCCTCTCCAAGTCCCGCTCGCTGGCCGGCATGCGCATCGGCCTCGCCCTCGGCAACGCCGGTTTGCTGGAGGGCCTGGTCCGCGTCAAGGACAGCTTCAATTCTTACCCGATCGACCGACTCGCCCTCGCCGCCGGAATCGCCGCATTTGAAGATGAAGACCATTTTCACCGGACCTGCCGTTGGGTGATCGATGAGCGGAAGGTGCTGGGCGCCAGGCTGCAGGAGAGTGGCTTTGAGGTGCTCCCCTCGGCCGCCAACTTTCTTTTCGCATCCCACCCTGGACACGATGCAGCCAGCCTGGCAGCGGCGCTGCGCGAAGCAGGAGTCATCGTACGGCACTTCCGGCAACCGCGTATCGATCAGTATCTACGCATTACCGTGGGCAAGCCCGCTGACAACCTACGGTTCCTGGCCGCCTTGGCCGACTGTCTCTAAACCTCCGCCAACAGGCGCTCCATCAACCCGGTCGCCTGGCCGAGATAGCCGCCACCGAACATGTTGGCGTGATTGAGGATGTGGTACAGGTTGTATAGGCTCTTGCGCACCCCGTAGCCCGGATCGATCGGCCAGGCCTCCCGGTAGGCGGCATAGAAGGCCTGACCGAATCCCCCGAACAATTCGGTCATCGCCAGGTCCGCCTCCCGATCACCATAGTAGACCGCGGGATCATAGATCACGGGACCACCCGATTCGTCATAGGCCAAGTTGCCGCCCCACAGATCACCGTGCAGCAGTGAAGGTTGCGGCGCATGGTCGATCAGGACAGGAAAGCGATCCAACAAGTGTTCACCAAGCGTCTGTATGGAGCGTCCGTAACCGTTGCGGACGGCCAGCTCGAGCTGAAATCCGAGTCGGTGTTGGCGCCAGAAATCGACCCAGTCATCCGTCCATGTATTGGCTTGAGGAGTGGAACCGATGGTATTGTCCCGCTGCCAGCCGTAGCGGTTTTCGCGAACCCTGTGCATCTCGGCCAGCTGCCGGCCGGCCAGTTCCATGCTCTTAGAGCCGCCATGCCCCATGGGAATCGCTTCCATGACGAAATAGGCCTGCCCCTCGGCAACCCCCGAACAGACCGGTATTGGCACGCGAATGGATTGACTGGCGGCCAGGGCAGCCAGTCCCTCAGACTCCGCTTCGAACATATCCAGGAGCTCAGCCCGATTCAGTTTGACGAAAAAGGTGCTCTGTCCATCGCTCAGCTTGACTGCTGTGTTGATGCAGCCTCCTCCCACATGCTTGGGTTCTTGTGGATTGAAGGCTTCACCGGTCACCGAAGAAATCTGCTCGGCGATGCGCTTCCAGATACTCATGTCTCGATGTAATTGCAATTCTGACTCGAAGGTATGATTGTAAGCTATTGTATCGCTTAAACAACAACAGCCGACAACAGAAGTAAACTATTTCTCTGTCGATCTCCTCAGGAACTGAAAGACGTTATACACACCGAATGGTTATTACCCTGACATCAGCAGTGTAAAATCACCCGACAGTCCATTAGCACCAGATTATATTCCTTAACAGTTTGATTTATAGACATTTCACAATTCTGTAGTGTTTTTGCCCAATTTAATGAAAATGCACTGATTCCGGGACTTTCAGGGATTTGAGCAGAATCTCTCCACAGCGTTATCCACAATAGCTGTGGAAAAAATCCTTAGGCATAACAATCTACCCGCGATCTACCACGATTGAGTTCGTGGTACAGTTTGCCACATGTCTTCCGAGCCGATTCTGCGTATTGCCCTGCCAGGGCCGTTACGCCTTCTTTTCGACTACCTGCCGCCACACGACCATGACCTCATTCCGCTCCCAGGCACCCGCCTGGCGGTGCCGTTTGGGCGAACCAAACGCTGTGGGGTATTGATTGAAATTGTTCCGCGCAGTCAACTCCCTGCAGAACGCCTCAAGCGAGCCACTGCGATTTTAGACAGCTCCCCCCTCTTCACCGCAGCAGACCTGAAATTCCTGCACTGGGCATCCCACTACTATCAACACCCGTTTGGAGATGTCATCTTCCATGCCCTGCCCGTGAGATTGAGAAAACCACTCCCAGCAAAGCAAGTCTTGCCGACGGCCTGGCGGCTCACCCCTAAAGGACGGTCGATCGATCCCACCACGCTTTCCCGAGCACCCCGGCAGGCCGCTATTCTGCGCAGTCTGCAGACCCACCCGGCTGGGCAACTGGAGTCCGAGCTATTCGAACGTTGCGGTAACTGCAAGACCGTGTTGCGCAATCTGCAGCAGAAGACCTGGATCGAGTCACTCAGAACAGAGTCTCCCCAAGCCAAGCGTCAGCAATCTTCGTCTGCACATGAACTCAATCAAGACCAAGCCCTTGCAGTCAAACAAACCCGCCGATTCCTCGGTCAATTCAAGGCCGTTCTGTTGGAGGGGGTCACCGGCAGCGGCAAGACAGAAGTCTACTTGCATCTGCTCGAACAGACACTCGACACCCACGGACAGGTGCTGGTGCTGGTTCCCGAGATCGGCCTGACACCCCAGTTGGTCAGACGCTTCGAAAGGCGACTGGGACGACCGGTCACTCTCCTCCATTCGAACCTGTCGCAAGGCGAACGTGAGCAGGCCTGGTTGGCCGCCAACCGGGGTTCGGCACAGATCCTGGTCGGGACTCGCTCCGCCATCTTCACGCCGATCCCCAATCTGCAGCTCATCATTCTGGATGAAGAGCATGATATATCGTTCAAGCAACAGGAGGGATTTCGCTACTCGGCACGTGATTTGGCCATCGTCAGGGCGCAACGCCAGCCCTGCCCGGTGCTACTTGGTTCCGCCACCCCCTCGCTGGAAAGTCTGCATAATGCCCAGCAGGGACGCTACCTCCATCTGCACCTCCCCGAGCGGGTAGGCAGTGCGGTACCACCGAGGATTTCACTGCTCGATATCCGTTCGAGCCGACTCGATGGCGGACTCTCTCCCGCGCTCCTCAAACAGGTCAGAGCGACCCTGCAACGGCAGGAACAGGTCATCCTGTTTCTCAACCGCAGGGGTTATGCCCCGGTGATCACCTGTCATGCCTGTGGTTGGTTGGCTGATTGTCCGCGCTGTGACGCCCGCATGACCCTGCATCTGAAGAGCCATCTGCTGTGGTGCCATCACTGCGGTCATCAACATGCAACGCCGGAGCGCTGTCCCAGTTGTGAGAGTCCTGACCTCCGTCCCTTGGGACAGGGTACTGAACGCCTGGAAGGGGTCTTGAACCAGCACTTTCCAGACATCCCGGTAGCGCGCATCGACCGGGATACCACGAGCCGCAAAGGCAGTCTGGAAAAACTATTGAAAGCCATCGCTGCCGACGATTTCCCCATCATCCTAGGTACGCAGATGCTGGCCAAAGGCCACCATTTTCCCAATGTCACCCTGGTCGGTCTGATCGATGTGGATCAAGGGTTGTTCGGTGCAGACTATCGGGCACCGGAGCGCATGGCTCAGCTGATCACTCAAGTGGCGGGCCGGGCCGGGCGCGCCGACAAACCGGGTCATGTGCTGATTCAGACCCGGCATCCCGACCATCCACTCCTGACTGCACTGGTGCAGGAAGGCTATCCTGCGTTTGCCCGTGATGCCTTACTGGAACGTCGACAGGCGCAACTGCCCCCTTACAGTTATCAGGTCCTGCTGCGGGCGGAATCCACCAAGTCGGATGACCCGACTGCATTTCTCGAGCATGCCTCAGCAGCAGGTCAACAGATTACCCCGGCTGGCGCATTGGACTTTTGGGGACCGGTCCCGGCACCGATGGAGAGAAGGGCTGGCAAGTTCCATGCTCATCTACTGGTCCAGTCACCCGACCGGGCTACACTGCAGCGTTGGCTTAAACACTGGGTGGAACGGCTGTCCGAACTCCCATCTGCCAAACGGGTGCGCTGGTCTCTTGATGTGGACCCTCAAGAAATGCTCTGAAAAGACCTTGCCTGGTGTGTGTGCACATAGGTTTGATGCATTAGTTTGTGTCCATTTCCCAAGAACCCACTAAGCCTGCCTGCTTGCATGTTAGAATCCGGATTTTTACAGGACGGCCAATCATCAGGGTCTTATCGAACAAGCTTGGTGATCCTGCTGCAGATACGACCCATCTGCCTATCCAGCTGAGAGCTATGAAAATCGATTTCACTCAATACCGTTTCCCGGTCTACCGCCTGAAACCGCAGTAAAGGGAATCTCATGCAGCCCAATCTGCTCACGAAACCGATATTCCTGTTCAGCGTTCTCCTGTCCTGCCTCGTCTGGGTGGCAGAGTCGCTCTTTCACTATTTCCTATTTGATCACGGCCATCACTTCGAACTGATACCTGACGATCAGAATGAGTTGTGGATGAGGATTGTCATCTGCACCATCATCATCATCTTTGGCGGCTATATTCAACGCCAGTCGACTAAAAAAAAGGCCCTCGAGGAGGAAAAACTCCGCACCCTGAAAGCGACCATGCACACCGTGGAGGATCGGGTCGGCAACACCCTCCTCGGGATCAAATTTCTGCTGCTCGATGCGCAGAACAGCCAAATCATCAATCTCGAGCTGTCCCATGAAATCTTGAAGATGATCGATGACACCATCAATGAACTCAGGGAGATCAGAAACCTGGATGTGGTCAGAGAAAAGCGCTTCAGTAAAGATACCTACTATCTGCAGACAGAGCGTCGAACCGCACCTGACGAATAGACTGTACGAACACCTCGTCGTCATACCCCCGCCTCAATGGATAAAGAACCGAGCCAAGTCTCCGTCATCATCCCCACGATCAATGAAGCCGACACGCTGCCTCGACTGCTGCAGGGACTTGCCGATCAGCAGGACATCAACCTCGAAATCATCGTAGTCGATGGCGGCTCCACCGACGGTACCCAACGGATAGCCATGACACAGCGGGCACGGCTGTTCGAGACCACAGCCGGTAGGGGCCACCAGATGAATCGAGGAGCGACCCAGGCCTCACACTCTCTGTTATTGTTTTTGCACGCCGATTCCGTGCTGACCACGCCCCATCAGTTGGCCAGGGCCGTCGCTGCGCTGCTCGCCGCTCAACAGGCCTCGACAGACTTCCGCATCGCCGGACACTTTCAGTTGAGGTTTCGCCGATCCCGTCCCGGCCATGATCTGGCGTATCGGTTCTACGAGGAGAAGAGCGCACTGAACCGCAAGG
>JAAUXZ010129001.1_pt1 | contig 30996 bp, 29 predicted proteins | sample 7278131 | NCBI WGS metagenome assembly JAAUXZ01 (sample SAMN14350119, study PRJNA611818) | marine sediment metagenome | isolation source: surface marine sediment (3m) | place: French Polynesia: Moorea | collected 2018-08 | reverse complement strand
TGACCACTTTTGGCATGGTGGTGCGTGCCGGCATGCATGACCGCGAAACCGTGGGCCTGCTCGGGATTAATATCGAACGCCGCTTTACCATTGTGTTCGGCCTCGCGGCGGTCGTCGCCGGTCTGGCCGGGGTCATGTATACGCCGATATTACCGCCGGATTACCATATGGGGATGGACTTCCTGGTGTTGTCCTTCGTGGTCGTGGTCGTCGGCGGCATGGGTTCGCTGCCCGGGGCGGTAGCGGCCGGGTTCCTGCTCGGCATCCTGCAATCGTTCTTTTCGATGAACGAGGTGAAATCCATACTGCCGGGGATCGATCAGATCATTATCTATCTGATCGCGGTGATCATTTTGCTGGTCAGGCCGCGTGGTCTGATGGGCAAGGACTGAGGGGGAGATAAATCATGCAAATTACCGCTTCTTCTCGTTCCCGAGACCTGACAACCCTGGCCATTTTCACCGCCGTCGTGCTGACCGCGCCGTTATGGGCCAAGCTGATCGGCGCCGGTTATCCTGACCTGTTACAGAAATTCGCCATCTTCGGCCTGTTTGCGATCGGCTACAACATCCTGTTCGGCCTGACCGGCTACCTGTCCTTCGGCCATGCCGCGTTCCTCGGTGTCGGCTCCTACACCGCGGTCTGGTCGTTCAAGCTGCTGAGCATGAACGCGATCCCGGCCGTGTTGTTCGCCCTGTTGTTATCCGGCCTGTTCGCCGCCATCATCGGCTTTCTGAGCCTGCGCCGGACCGGGATATACTTCTCGATCCTGACCCTGGCCTTTGCCCAGATGTCCTACAACCTGGCCTACTCGGTGCTGACCCCGATCACCAACGGTGAGACCGGTCTGCGCGTGTTGAGCGATGATCCGCGGATAATCGACAGCGCCCTGGGCATCGAGATCGAAGGGCCACCCCTGGGTGACTTTTTCGGCATCGAACTGACCGGCTGGGGCGGCTTTTATTTCTGCGCGGTGATGCTGATCCTGGGTTTCTGGATTTCGCTGAAAATCTTCCGCTCCCCGTTCGGCATGAAACTGGTGGCGATCAAGTCCAACCAGACCCGGATGGAATACACCGGCTTCAACACCCGACCTTACCTGCTCAGTGCGTTTGTCATTTCCGGTATGTACGCCGGGCTGGCAGGGGCACTGATGGCGATTGTCGACCCGTTAGCCGGGGCTGAACGCATGCAATGGACGGCTTCGGGCGAGGTGGTGCTTATGACCATTCTGGGGGGTGTCGGCACCCTGTTCGGACCGATCCTCGGCGCCGCGACGATCAAGTATTTTGAGCAGATCTTCTCCGCTTTCAACGAGAAAATCTTGTACAACGCCTTCGATTTTCTCCCCGAGCTGCTGACCCAGTTCATGGTCGCCATCACCAACCCCTTCGTCGGTGAAGGCTGGCACCTGACCCTGGGTGTGCTGTTCATGATCATCATCATTTTCATCCCCGGCGGCTTGATGGAAGGTATTAACCGCCTGGTCAGACTACTGCCGGGCAGGAAATCCCAGGCCCAGGAAATGTCCGGTTTCGAGCATGATGTGCAAAGCCCGGACACTACTGCCGAGGCTGACAGCGAGAGCAAACCGAAGGGAGATGCGTCATGAGTTATATTCTCGATATCAAAGACGTCAACAAGACCTTTGGCGGACTGCATGCGTTGTCAGAAATCAACCTGCAGGTTGAGCAAGGCACCATCCATGCGATTATCGGTCCCAACGGTGCGGGTAAATCGACCCTGCTTAACTGTTGTATCGGGCGCCTGATACCCGATACCGGTACGGTGACTTTCAACGGCCAGAACATGATTGGCAAACAACCCTGGGACATCAATCATGCCGGCATGGTGCGGGTGTTCCAGACCCCGGAAATCTTTCCCGACCTGCCGCTGATCCAGAATGTCATGATTCCGGCGCTGGCCAAACGTGACGGTACCTTCATGTTCAACCCGTTCAAAAGCCTGGCCAGGGAACAGGCGATCCGCGATGAGGCCATGTCGGCGTTGGCCGATGTCGGACTGGATAAGTTCTACGACCAGAGCGCCGGCTCCATCTCACGTGGTGACAAACGCCGGCTGGAGCTGGCGATGGGCCTGATCCAGCATCCGAGCCTGCTGCTGCTGGATGAACCTACCGCCGGTATGTCACGGCACGATACCAATCGCACGATTGAGCTGCTCAAGCAAATCAAGGAACGCGGTATGACCAAGGTCATCATCGAGCATGACATGCACGTGGTGTTCAGTCTCGCCGACAAGATCAGCGTGTTGGCCCAGGGCCGGATTATCGAAACCGGTACCCCGGAAGAAATCAAGAACAGTGAGCGGGTGAAAGAAGCTTACCTTGGAGAACAGGAAGATGAGTGATAGTGAAAACCTGATCGAAGACAGCCAGATCAAGCAACGGGTAGAAAGCGACCGGGTCGAGAAAGTCCTCAGCCAGGGCTCGGCTCCCCAGTTCTTTTCCTGCTGGGATATGCATTCCTATTACGGTGAAAGCTATATCGTGCAGGGGGTCAGTTTTGATATCCGTGAGGGCGAGGTGGTTGCCCTCCTCGGCCGCAATGGCGCCGGCAAGACCTCCACCCTGCGTTCGATCGCCCGGGTCGACAGCCCCCAGGTTACCCACGGGGAAATCTGGCTGGATCATCAACCACTGCATAATATGAGTTCTCACCAGGCCGCTCAATGTGGGGTGGCGCTAGTGCCCGAGGATCGCCGGATCATCGCCGGTCTGACCGTGCAGGAAAACCTCGAACTGGCCCAGATTGCACCCCCGGTGGGCTGGACCATAGACCGTATCTATGAGCATTTCCCGCGCCTGGCCGAACGTCGCAACCAGATGGGAACCACCTTGTCCGGGGGTGAGCAGCAGATGTTGGCGGTAGCCCGGGCGCTGGCGCGTGACATCAAACTGCTGTTGTTGGACGAGCCCTATGAAGGTCTGGCCCCGGTCATCGTGCAGGAGATTGCCAACATCGTCGACAGCATCAAGCAATACGGCATCACCACCATCATTGTTGAGCAAAATGCGGTAGCGGCATTGCGCCTGGCTGACCGCGCTTTGATCCTGGACATGGGTAATATCGTATTCGACGGTACCGCTCAGGAAGTACTGGATAACGAAGCCCTGCGCCACGAATACCTGGCGATCTAATCGATCCTGAGCTCGTTGCAGGTTTAGACCTGCATCCGGGATGCTGTGACCATGTCAATCAAGGATATTATCGTACTTCTCGATGACGGCAAGAGCAACGCCGAACGCATCGGTTTTGCCATCAGCCTGGCGACCACCCATACGGCCAATCTTACCGGGGTCGCCCTGGGTTCAATGAAGCCGGTCCATGCGCCCAGCGATGAGGATGAAGCTGCGGTCGCCCGCATGAGCGAAAAGATGGCGCAAACCATCATCGAGGACTTCGCTACCCGGGCCAAGGATGCCGGCATCAGGACCGAGACCCTGATCATCTATGGCGATGAGACATCAAGCGGCTTGAAGATGGCGCATTATGCACGCAATTATGACCTGGCCATTCTGGCCCAACCCCATCCGGAGCGTGACAACTACAATGCGCTGATCGAATTTTCCAAGCAGGTATTACTGCATAGCGGACGTCCGGTGATCTTCATGCCCTATATCGGCGCTAACCGCATCCCGGTGCAAAACGCCCTGATCGCCTGGGACGGCACCCCGGCAGTCAGCCGCTCGGTACACGATGCGATTCCCCTGCTGAAAACCCTGCAGCAGGTCGTGATCCTGGTGGTGGCCAGCAAGAAACAGCAGGAAACCAAAAAAGAGGTGCTGGTCCAGGGCCTGGCAAAACACCTTGATCATCACGGGGTCAATGCCACGGTAATGAATATCGATCCGGGCGAGAATTCCGTGTCCACAGTGATTCTGAACCAGATCAGCGACAACAATATCGACCTGTTGATCATGGGCGGCCATGGCACCCCAACCCTGAAGCAGAAAATACTGGGTACCGTGACCCATAATTTGCTGTCTTCGATGATCGTTCCGGTGCTGATGTCAGACTAGCGAAGCCCTCACTGGTCACCCTTGACTGTGCCCTGAGCAGCTCGATTAGGATTAAACCAATGATAGGTATAGTTTTTTTTAGGTAATTAGCGGCGCTCAGCCATTGCTTTCCCTTGCTCGCTAGGGCACCATAATCTATGCCGCGTTGCACAATTTTGTCGATGTCGGCGGCTATACAACAACAATATTCACTACTACCGATCCCCGACTATGGGTTTACATCGGTGATTATTAAAAACTCGGAGGGCACTATGAGCACAGCTAACGATGCTTACTGGAAAGCTAATATCCGGCTGGTCGTCATTTTGATGACTATCTGGTTTACGGTTTCCTACGTATTTGGCATTTTATTATTCGAAGTGTTGAACACGATTAAGATAGGCGGTACCGGACTCGGGTTCTGGTTCGCCCAGCAGGGATCGATCTACACCTTTCTCATCCTGATTTATGTCTATGTCAAGAAGATGAACAAGCTTGACAAAGAACACGGCGTGGAAGAGGAGTAAGACATGGAATTACAGACTTTAACCTATCTTGTGGTCGGTGCGACCTTCGCGCTGTATATCGGCATTGCGCTCTGGGCCAAGGCCTCCACTACCGGTGAATTCTATGTCGCCGGTAAAGGGGTCAACCCGGTACTGAATGGGATGGCGACCGGCGCCGACTGGATGTCCGCTGCCTCTTTCATCTCGATGGCCGGCCTGATTGCCTTCACTGGCTACGGTGGCTCGGTATTCCTGATGGGCTGGACCGGCGGTTATGTATTACTCGCCCTGTTACTGGCGCCTTACCTGCGCAAGTTCGGCAAGTTTACCGTGCCGGAATTCATCGGTGAGCGCTACTATTCCCAGGCCGCTCGCATTGTCGCGGTGGTGTGCCTGATCATTGCCTCCATCACCTATGTTATCGGCCAGATGAAAGGTATCGGCGTGGCATTCTCGCGTTTCCTCGAGACCAGTTATGAATTCGGCCTGTTCTCGGGCATGGGTATCGTATTTATCTACGCGGTATGGGGCGGCATGAAAGGGATTACCTACACCCAGATTGCCCAGTACTGTGTCCTGATCTTCGCCTATACCGTCCCCGCGGTGTTCATCTCGCTGAACCTGACCGGTAACCCGATCCCACAGCTGGGTCTGATCGGCGACATGTCAGGCACCGACATCAGCCTGATGGACAAGCTGGATCAGGTGGTCACGGATCTCGGATTCAAGGAATACACCACCTCCAAGCTGGGCGGGACCCTGAACATGTTCGTGTATACGCTGACCCTGATGATCGGTACCGCGGGCCTGCCGCACGTTATCATTCGCTTCTTCACCGTACCCAAGGTCAAGGATGCACGCTCATCGGCTGGCTGGGCGCTGGTCTTCATTGCCCTGCTGTATACCGTTGCTCCTGCCGTTGGTTCCATGGCCCGTCTGAATCTGATGAACACCATCCAGACCGGACCGGTCGGCGATCCTGAAGCCAACCTGGTGTATGAACAGCGGCCACAGTGGTTCAAGAACTGGGAGACTACCGGTTTGCTGCAGTTTGAAGACAAGAACGGAGACGGTCGTATCCAGTACTACAACGACAAGAATCCTGAGTTCGTCAAGAATGTAGCCGAGCCTGCAGGCTGGCAAGGCAACGAAATGGTCAAGGTCGACCGTGACATCATGGTTCTTGCCAATCCGGAAATCGCCTCCCTGCCCAACTGGGTCATCGCGCTGGTGGCAGCTGGCGGTCTCGCCGCGGCACTGTCCACCGCCGCGGGTCTGTTACTGGCGATCGCCTCGTCGGTGTCGCATGACCTGTTGAAAGGCACCTTCATGCCGGACATCTCGGAAAAACAGGAACTGATGTACAGCCGCATCGCGATGGCTGGCGCTATCCTGGCAGCGGGTTACCTGGGGCTTAACCCGCCCGGCTTCGCAGCGGGGACCGTTGCGATAGCATTCGGGCTGGCAGCGAGTTCCATATTCCCGGCCCTGATGATGGGTATTTTTTCCAAGCATATAACCGATAGAGCCGCGATCTGGGGTATGGCCTCCGGTATCGGGGTAACCATGTTGTACGTGTTCCAGCATAAAGGCATCTTCTTTATCCCGGGTACCTCGTTCCTGGGTGGAATGGAAGCCAACTGGTTCTTCGGTATCTCGCCGAATGCCTTTGGCGCGATTGGTGCTCTGGTTAACTTTGCAGTGGCTTTCCTGGTCTCCAGAATGATGTCCGAGGAGCCACCGGAGCATATCCAGCATCTGGTTGAGGATATCCGTGTACCCAAAGGTGCCGGTGCCGCTACCGCACATTAAAACAACTGGTTAATTGGACTATTGTGCCCCGCTTCGGCGGGGCATTTTTTATTAACAATCACAGAATTAAGCAGTAAGCTCTGTTCATTCGACTTTATGGCACCACCATGGAAATAGAACTGGTAGAAATACGAGATTTTATTGCCCAGCATCATCCCTTCGATCTGCTGCCGGTTGACCTGCTGAACTCGCTGACCGAAAAACTCGAAGTACGTTACATTCGTCGGGGTCAGTGTTTCCCACCCAAGGACAACAAGGCCACTTACTTATACATCCTACGCACCGGCGCCATAGAGTTACGCGATATAGACGATAATCTGCAGGGCAAACTCGCTGAAGGAGATATCTACACCTCTGAATGCCAACTGATCGAAATCAATGAATCTTCCTGCCACCTGGCCCTGGAGGACAGCCTGATTTACCAGCTGACCTGTAACGACCTGAAAGCGCTGTGTGAAGTGTCCGAGGATTTCAATCATCACTTCGAGGCAGATCTGACCCAGCGTCTGCAAAAGGCCGCCAGGTATCATAATCGCGAGGTTGATGTGGGTGTGGCCAGTATGACCATCGCCATCGGTAACCTGATCAAGCGTCATCCTGTCACCCTCGAAATCCCGGCCACGATACAACAGGCCGCGCAATGCATGAGCAATCATAATGTTTCGTCGATTCTGCTCACCGAGCAGGACAAGCTGGTCGGTATTCTCACCGATCGCGACCTGCGCCGGCGCTGTGTGGCCAAGGCGATGAGTGTTACCCAACCGGTAGCCGACATCATGTCCACCGACCTGATCAGCATGCACAGTGAAGACCTGGTGCTGCATGCACTGATGACGATGACCAAATCCAACATCAATCACCTGCCGGTGGTGGACGATGGGCACATCGTCGGCATGTTAACCGCCACCGACCTGACCCGTCACAACAGTGCCAACCCGGCATTCATGACCTCGCAGATTCGTAAATCGGCAACCCTGGAGGAATTGCAGGGCATTCTCCAACGCCTGCCCGAACTCCAGTTGTTACTGGCCAATTCAAGTGTTTCCGCGCGCCATATCGGTGAGACCATCTCCTGTATTACCGACGTGCTGACGATTAGACTGATTGAGATAGCGCAGCAGGAAATGGGGCCGGAGCCAGTGCCTTATGTCTGGGTATCGGGTGGCTCCCAGGCACGCCATGAACAAAGCTCTCACTCGGATCAGGACAATGCGATGATCCTGTCTGACCGGGTCAGCGAGCAGGATATGCCTTACTTCCGGGAGCTGGCCAAGCGGGTTTGTGACGGCCTCGATGCCTGTGGCTTTATTCATTGCCCGGGAGATGCGATGGCAATGAATGAAAAATGGTGTCAGCCCTATGCGGTATGGCAGAAATACTTCATGGACTGGATCGAAAAACCGGAACCCAAGGCGCTGATGTTATCCAGTATATTTTTTGATCTGAGGCCGGTGCACGGGGATGCATCGCTGCATAAAAAGCTGCAGAATAATATCCTCGAACATACCGTGAACAACAGCCTGTTCATCGCGCACATGGTCAGCAACGCTTTGTCGCACAAACCTCCGGTCGGTTTCTTCCGCACCTTTGTCCTGATTCACGATGGTGAACATGACAATACCCTGGATATCAAACACCGCGGCATCGTGCCGATTACCGATATCGCCAGGGTATTGGCGCTGGCGGAAGGTATCAGCCTGGTCAACACCACCGAGCGACTGCAGGCCCTGAGTCAAACAACTTCGATGAGCAAGGAATTATCCGAGAACCTGCAGGATGCCCTGGAATTTATCGCCAATCTGCGCATCCAGCATCAGGCTGATCAAATTCGCCGTAATGTGCAACCGGATAATTATTTACCGCCGGATAACCTGTCATCACTGGAACGCAAGCACCTGAAAGATGCGTTTGAAATTATCAAGGATGCGCAGGAATCACTGGAAAGCCGCTATAGTCTGGCGTGATCCGTTCAGCATGTCATGTTAGATTTTATTAGCAACTCGGACACAGTCAGGCGTCGCGCTTTCAAAAAGGCCTCGCATCCGGTGATGATCAAATACTTCTCATCCCCGTTTGCCAACCGAAAATCGCGGTGGGACCAGCTCGAGATCATCTCGCTCGATTTTGAAACCACCGGGTTGAACCCGGAGCAACACCAGATCCTCAGTTATGGCAAGGTCCATATCCAGGATGGTGCGATAAAACTGACCACGGCAGGTCATGAACTGGTCCAGGCCGAGACCTCTATCCCCGAATCATCGGCGGTGATTCACCATATCACCGATGACCGCGCCAGTGAGGGCAGGCCGCTGCACCAGGTGCTGCCTGAGCTGCTCGAAATCCTCGCCGGCAAGATCATGCTGGTCCATTTCAACAAAATCGAACAGGGGTTCCTGAATGCCGCCTGTCAACGCCTTTACGGTTCCCCGTTTATCATTCCGACCATCGACACCCTGGTGCTGGCGGAGCGGGTGCTGCGGCGGCGCAATCACGCGATTACACCCAACCAGCTGCGGCTGTTTAATCTACGCGATTATTTTAACTTGCCCAATTACAAAGCGCATAATGCCCTGTGTGATGCATTGACCACGGCGGAGCTGTTGATGGCGCTGGAAGCTGAAATAACTCCCAATGGTTCTTCCGGCATCAAGGAGCTGCTACTATGAAGCGCGATTTATCCCGATCAACAATGGTTTACCAGTGTTATGCCCAAGCGTGAAACCCTGTCCATCAATAAACTCTACAAAACCCTGCTGTTGATCCTGATCGTGGTCGGGCCGATTTATTGGCTGATGTTCACCACCGATGGCAAGCGACGCACCGATACCATGATGCTGTGGTTGTTCAGCGGCGAGTCGATCGAATTGAACCTCGATGTGCTCGACCGTGATTTCAGCGAGCAGGACTGGAAACAGGTCTATCCGGAAGTCGACTGGCAGTGCAAGAGCAGCCAGTCAGCATTCGGCAAGCGAGTATGTTTCTCGGAAATAGCCAGTTATAACGGTATTCCCTCCAGCTACCTAAGCGTTTTCTTCGATCATCGATCCGCTACCAGCGGCGTGAAACTGGTATACCGCAACCAGTATCACAGCGATATCGGCGATGATTTGATCCATCAGCTGGGATCAACGCCGACCAGTGCGATAGCAGATCCATCGATCACCGCCAGTGAGCGGATATTGCAATGGAAAACTTCTGGGGGCCGGGTGTTGATCAAACAAACCCTGGATCGCGATGAGGAACCGGTGTTACTGTGGCTCGCCGACCGGGATTAACCCCGATTCGGGCTGATCAATCCGGTTTGATAGCGTAAAATAGACCATTTCACCCTGGTTTTATCTTGAAGCACCCCCAGTCCAGTCGTTGGTTGCTGCCGGCCCAAACCCTCAAACACCGGATCAGCCCGGGCATTTTGTCCTGGCTGAATGATGCCGGTTCGTTAACCCGGCGCCTCAAGCATTACTGTCCGCAGCAATTCAGCGTCGAGCTATTGGCCGAGGAATGGGTGCGCCCGGACCCTTCCGAGGCACAACTGCTCGGTATCCCCACGTCACAAAGGGTGTTATTACGCCAGGTTCATTTAAAATGTAGCGATCAGCTGTGTGTTTATGCGCGATCGGTGATCCCATTACAGACCCTGCAGGGCAAGCATCGGCGCCTGCGCTATCTCGGCACCAGGCCGCTCGGCGAATATCTGTTTCGTTCGCCGACCCTGCTGCGCAAACGGATCGAATGGAGTTGCCTGACCCCATCCAGCGGCCTGTATCGAATCGCGATGGCAGGCCAGGCAGAAGCCAAAGACCCGGTGTGGGGCCGACGCTCTTTGTTCCAGATCGACGCCAAACCGCTGCTGGTCAGTGAATTCTTTTTACCGGTGTTGTTTGCATGAATCATCCTCAACATAAGATCGGCTTCGTCAGCCTCGGTTGCCCCAAGGCCACGGTGGATTCCGAGCAGATCATCACCCAGCTGCGGGCCGAGGGTTACCAGATTGTCGCCGATCAACAACAGGCCGACATGGTCATCATTAACACCTGCGGCTTTATCGATTCCGCGGTCGAGGAATCGATGCAATCGATCGACGAAGCGCTGCACGAAAACGGCAAGGTGATCGTGACCGGTTGTCTCGGTGCCAAATCCGACCAGGTCAGCGAGGCCTTCCCCGAACTGCTGGCGGTCACCGGGCCGCATGCCACCGCCGAGGTCATGCAGGCCGTGCATCAGCACCTGCCGGCAGCGCACGATCCTTTCCTCGACCTGGTGCCACCACAAGGCATCAAGTTGACCCCCAAGCACTATGCCTACCTGAAGATATCCGAGGGCTGCAACCATCGCTGCAGCTTCTGCATCATCCCGCATTTACGCGGCGACCTGGTCAGCCGGCCGATTGACGAGGTGTTGCAGGAGGCCCAGAACCTGGTGCAGGCCGGGGTGGGCGAGTTGCTGGTGATTTCGCAGGATACCAGTGCCTACGGTGTGGACCTGAAATACACCACCCGCTTCTGGCAGGGCCAACCATGGCAGACCCGCTTTATCGACCTGGCGCGCGCCCTTGGTCAGTTCGGGGTCTGGGTGCGCCTGCATTATGTCTACCCTTACCCGCACGTGGATGACGTGATTCCGCTGATGGCCGAGGGCCTGGTCCTGCCCTATCTGGACATCCCGTTCCAGCATGCCAGCCCCAGGATACTCAAGGCGATGAAACGCCCAGGCAACCAGGACCGGGTGTTGGAGCGGATCCAACGCTGGCGCGAGATCTGCCCCGAACTGGTCATCCGCAGCACCTTCATCGTCGGTTTTCCCGGCGAGACCGAGGAAGATTTCCAGCTGCTGCTGGATTTTCTCAGTGCGGCCCAACTCGATCGCGTCGGTTGTTTCATGTATTCCGCGGTCGAAGGTGCACCGGCCAATGACTTTGCGGATCCGGTCGATGAGGAGACCAAACAGCAACGCTATCAGCGTTTCATGCTGCACCAGCAGGCCATCAGCAGCGCCAAACTGCAGCAACGGGTTGGTCGAAGCATGACCATCCTGGTTGAATCGCCCTATGACCAGGGCTGGATCGGGCGCAGTTATGCCGATGCACCGGAAATCGACGGCGAGGTATTCATCGAAACCGAGCAAACCCTTAAGCCCGGCCAGTTTGCCGAGGTGCGGATCACCGCCAGCGATGAATACGACCTGTTTGCGGAGTTACTATGACAGCTAATCTGGCAGTTGTGGTAAATGACGAGTTGATCCTGGAGTACGACCGCGCCAAGGCATTACCCGCCCATCAGCAGCAGCACCTGCAAAAACTCGATGGCAAGTTCGACCAGGGAATCGAACTACAGGGGCATTTCATCGCTGCACCGGATATCGAGCAACGCGCCAAATACATGGCCCTGTCGCTGATGGAGGGCATTATCTACCAGGAAGATGCCCGGGCCGCGGTGAGCCTGGCCTGGCTCGCCACCCGCCTTCCCGAGCTGCAGCAGGTCAAGGCGATCGTCGATGAGCAGGGCACCCATTTTGACCTGATCTTCGACCGCGCCTACCAGCCGCATCAGGTCGTTCATTTCGATGGTCTGGACAACTGATTTTCCTGCCATAACGTCGTAATAAATATTCCGTGATTATTATTAAGGTATTTGGTCAGGTGACCGATAACCATTGATACACGAATATTCCCGGAATTGCGTTATCGTTATGAATATCAACCTCAGTATCAAACTCAGCATCGGCTATTCCCTGATGGCCATCCTCCTGATCATCTGCGGCTATGCCGGATACAACGCGGCGACGAAAATGGCCGATACCAGCGATTTCCTGGTCAATGAGGCGCGCGACACGGTGCAGGGCGCATTGCAGACCAGTAATGGTGTACGTGAACAGATTCAGGTCATGGAACAAATTCTATCCGGACGTCTGCACGAAGATGACCTGAATTCCCTGCAAGCGGCCACCGAGCGTACCGATGTCGCCTACCAAACCATGCTGTTTGCCGGGCTTATCCCCGAGCAGGAAAGTGCGAACCTGAGCCAGGCACAACAGGAATTCGTCTCTGCACTCAACCCACTACAGCAGAGCAATCAAAGCTATAACCAGCTTTACCAACAACTGGTCGCTAATGCGGACGCACTGAAAACAACCTTGACCTCGCTTAACGAGGAAGCCAACCGCATCATCGTGGAACGCGAAACCAACTGGGATGACGATACCTCTGCCAACAGCCAGCAGACCGAAGAGTGGTTTGCCGCCACCGCCGCGACCGAGGCCAAACTGGCGTTGTTTTCCCAGCTGTATTATTTTCAGCGCTTCCTGTCCAATCCGGGAGATAGCCAGATCGCCGAGTTGATGACGAATAGCCAGACCGACCTGGATATCTACATCGAAGACCTGGCCTCGATGGAACTGGGTGAACAGGTCATCAAGGGCGGCAGCGACAGTTATGCCAGTCTGTTAACAGCCAAACTCGATCTGCATAAACAGCTGTATCAACAAGCGCAACAAACCTATCTGCAATTACAACAGAATCGCCAGGCCTATACCGACAAGGCCAGCAACCTGATGGCGCAGACCGCGGTCATCGAGCAAATTAGCGGTTCGATCATCGATGCCGAGATTACCGCCATCAAATCGATCAAATCCTCTGCCTTTTTGAGTATTCTGTTGACCGTGCTGATCGGCATCGGGATCGTGGTGCTGTCCTACCTTTTTACCTGGAAGACCGTGGTCAAACCGATCCGTAATGTTGCCGATAAACTCAACGATATTGCCCAGGGCGAGGGCGACCTGACCCAGAAACTGCAGATCTCCGGGAACGATGAAATCACCTATTTGTCGATAGGCTTCAACAATTTTATCGAACAGATCCGCGAGTTGATCCAGCAATTGATGCAGGCGGTAGAAAAGCTGGGTGACACCTCTCAGCATTTGAACGACCAATCCAGCCAAACCCGCAGCCAGATGCTGAGCCAGCAACAGGCGACCGATTCCGTCAATGCAGCGATGCATGACATGGCGAATGAAGTGAGTTCGGTATCGGCAGCGGCCGGAGATGCCACCACCAGTATGCAAAACATGGATCGGACCCTGGAAAAAAGTCAGGGTGTCATCTCCTCCACCCTCGGCGCGATCGATGAGTTCGCCCAGGGCATCGATTCAGCAACCACGGTAATCGAGGATTTACATCAGGACAGCCTGCAGATTCACTCGGTACTGGATGTCATTCAGGGTATAGCCGAGCAGACGAATTTACTCGCCCTCAACGCGGCAATTGAAGCAGCACGCGCCGGTGAACAAGGCAGGGGCTTTGCCGTGGTCGCGGATGAAGTGCGTACCCTGGCAAGTCGTACCCAGCAATCCACTACTGAAATCCAGGAGATCATCGAGCGCTTGCAACAGGGTTCTACCAAGGCTACCGATGTCATGCGTGTGAGCCGGGAACAGGCCCAACAAACCGTGGCCAATACGGGTAAGGCCTCCGAATCCCTGTCGAGTATTACCGATACCATTCAAGCCATGGGCTCGATTATCAATAACATCAATTCCGCATCGTCATCGCAGCAGCAGCAAGCCGAGAGTATGACCGAACACCTGGATAACATCAGCCAGATCAGCTCCGCCACCACCACCAGCAGTGAGAGTCTGCTGCAAATAACCGAGCAGCTGAATCACTTATCCGGTCAGCTGCAAACCATGGTCGGCCGCTTCAAGGTTTGATCCCGGCCATAGCCTTATTCACCATCCAGGTAGATCGCATCGTCCCTGGTCACGATGGCCAGTTGCTGCAAGGAATCGCCGGCACAGGGACCGACTACACACAAACCCGTATCCATTTCAAAGCGGGCATCATGGGTCGCACATTGTATGAAGGCCTGGTCCAGATCGAGAAATTGGTGTTCTACCCAGTCCAACTGAGACCCGGTATGCGGGCAGCTATTACGATAGGCGAACTGTTGACCATCTCTCTGCACCACAAATCCCTCGATGGTCTCCTCACCCAGCTCGATGCTGAACCCATGACTGCCCGGATCGTCCAGATCCGCCAGGTAACAGATGAAATATTGTTCAGACATTGATGTTCATACCTTTTTGTCCAATCTTATTGGCAGCCAGTTGATTGGCAAAGCTTAACGCTGACGGGAAATCAGCGTCCTCTACCAGTTGGCTGATTAATCCGGCAATAAAACAATCACCGGCACCCCTGGTATCGACCACGGAGGATAATGACTCTGCCTCGGTTTTTATGATGTTACCCGGGCTATCGCTGGCGATCGATCCCGCTTGCCCCAGGGTACAGACTATGCTGAGTCCGGGGTTGTTGCGCTGTAGTCGATCGATCAGCGCCTCGGCCGAGGAGCCGGTTTGCTGCAGGTAATCGCGGGAAACAATAACGGTATCGACAAAGGGCAATAATGCCTCCAGTTGCGGTCGATTTTTTTCCATCTCCAGGGAAATCGTCACCCCAGTTGCGGCAAGCTGCGGCAAATACTGGAGCAAGCTGTCAACATTGCGGCCTTCAAAATGGATCCATTGATAAGCCGAGGTTTCAAGTTGCTGCAGATGATCCAGATCGAGTTCGGGTAATTCACGATAATGCACGATGGTGCGGCTGCCATTGCGTTGGTTCAGCCAGATCGTCGATTGCGGGGTGCTGGCAGATGGATGATGTTGACACAAACGGGTGGAGATCTGATGCTCAGTTAAATGTTGTAGCAACCATTGTGCATCCGCATCCTGTGCCATACTGCTGATCAATTCCACCTTGAACCCGAGCTGAGCGAGAATTTGGGCGGAATTACAGGCATTACCGCCAGCCTGCCTGGTCATGGATTCAGCGCGCAGCTCTTCATCCTCTGCTGGATAACGGGTCAGCGTGAAAATCTGATCCATCACACAGTTTCCTACCAGCAAAATTGATTTAATACTCATATTATGGATTTTTTTACTACACTATTGCCAAGGGCTTAATTCAAAACTCTATCTAAATCAATGATCTGTGCGTGCGCACAGATCAACATCGTATCAGGTAACCGAAATAGTGGCAGACAAGGACTGGAAACAACAATATTCCCAGATTTTACAACAATTGGAAGACAAAGAGTCGGCCTGGGAAGAACTGGAAAAATTGCTGCGTAAGGCCATATCCCGTCTCAGCATCAGTGCCAAGGGCATGGACCAGCAGCTGGACCAGTGCCTGCACAATATCCAGCAAAGCTCGCGTGACAAGGATGATACCCGGCTGGCATCGGAACTCGAGGAATTGTCCAGAATCATGGCCCGGATGGATGATATGGGCGAGGGCGAGGCCGCTGCCGCGACCACAGCCACTGCCGACATCCGGGAACACCTGGCGGACCTGATAAAACAGCTGCAACTCGATGCCACCGATCAATCCGCGCTGGATGATTTCAAATCATCCCTGTATGCGCTGGATACGGAACAGTGTATCCAACAATTGGCGGATCTGATCAATACCCAGCTCGATACGGATACGCTGGCCAGCCCCATCCAACAGGTGTTGATCACCCTGATCGAAAAATTCAGCTTTTCCCATGGCGGTTCGGAACAGCTCAATAACATCAAGGACCGGGTGGAAGGGGATTTCGATAGCGAAAGCTGGCACGCCTATCTGGACCAGATTATCGAAGAGATACGCGTCATCATCTCTTCGATCAGCAATGAAAAGATCGAACTGGAAACCCTGATCGTCGACGTAACCCGTCAGCTGAGCGAGATCTCCGGGGTGTTATCCGAGGAGCACTCGGCTGGCCAGCAGGGCCGCAAGGAAACCCATAACCTGCAAAACCTGATGAATGAAAGTGTGTTGAGTATCGAGAATTCGGTGCAGCAGGCAACCGATATCGATGTGCTCAAAGGCCATATCAATGACAACCTGGGCAAGATCAAGCGTGGCGTCGAGGAATTTGTCGAGAAGGACAACCAGCGCTACCAGGATTCGGAAAAGCGCATCGAGAACCTGCAACAGCAGATCAAGTTCATGGATCACGAGTCCCAGCAACTCAAGCTGAAACTCTCCGACAACCGGCAAAAACTGATGTTCGATACCCTGACCGGGGCGCGCAGTCGACTGTCTTACGAAGAAATCCTCGACCAGGAATTCTCGCGTTGGGAACGTTACCGGGAGGCCTTCTGTTATGCGATCTTCGACATCGATCATTTCAAAACGGTCAACGACCGTTTTGGTCACAACGCCGGCGACAAGGCCTTGCATATCGTTGCCAGTTTGATGTCCAAACAGATTCGCAAAACCGATTTTCTGTTCCGCATCGGCGGCGAGGAATTCGTGCTGTTGTTACCCAAGACCCAGTTGCCACAAGCCCAGCCACTGGTGGAAAAAATCCGTACCTCGGTCAGTGAAACCAAATTTCATTTCAAGCAGGAGCGACTCCAGCTCACCCTGTCCGGCGGCCTGACCATGGTATTACCACTGGATACCGCTGAATTTCTTTACGAACGTGCCGATAAAGCACTATATGAGGCAAAACAGAACGGCCGCAACCAGTTGGTGGTGTTGAAAGACTAGCCGACTTCAGCCGGGGTTTTGGCGACTATCGTCAGTGCATGCAAGGCACCAGAAGTGATCTCGTCATTGACACAGGCATAGACCAGTTTATGCCGTTTGATCGTGGTCAAGCCCTCGAATTGAGGACTGATGACCTCGGCGGTGAATTTACCTTCGCCACCGGAGACCGCGACCTCGGCATCGGTCATCTGCCGGGCGATGAGTTGTTGAATTTGTTCGGGAGTCATAGCGTGTGTTTGTCTTTAACTTGAGCCTAATATAGTAACTATTTGCAAGGAAAAAACCATGATGAATAAAAGTTATCTCTATTTACTGGTCGCTTTGTTAACCCTGGGACTCAATGGCGTTAGCTTGGCGGCAGATGAAGAACCGGCGGTGGAGAAAAAACCGGCCTACGTATCCCTGGGCCAACCGATGGTGTTGAACCTGACCACCGGGGCGCGCAGATTGAGTTTTCTGCAGATCGAAGCCGATGTGCTGGTCGCCAATGACGATGCCAAGGATGTCGTCGAAACCCATATCCCGGCCATTCGTCACCAACTGGTGCTGTTACTCAGCGAGCAAAAGGCGATCGATATGAAAACCCCGACCAAGCGCGAAGCCCTGCGGGTACAGGCCACCGAGGATGTGCGTAGTATCCTTGAGCAATTGTCCGGCACCAAGGAAGGGGTAGAAGAGGTACTGTTCTCCACCGTCCTCGTACAATAATCGGCGGGATAGCAATCCTCGGGATTACCCCTTAAGCGGGAGAATTAGACTCCGCCGCAGGGATGCGGCAAGATATGGCTGATAGCTTCAGCTTCCGGTCTTATGCTCAAACCCGCATTCCATCAATTTGCCCTGATCCTGATCCTGCTCGGCCCGCTGTTACCCGTACAGGCAGACGAGGATGACGTCAGTTTCGAGGAGGCGTTCGAACTCGGCTTTAACGATGCACCGCTGGAGCGTGAGATAGAGCACCCGCCCTGGTTCAAGGATTCATTCCTCGATCTGCGGGATGACCTCGATGAAGCGCTGGACCAGGGCAAAAAGGGTATCGCGCTGTATTTCGGCCAGGCCCATTGTGCCTACTGCAAGGCGCTGATGGAGGTCAACTTCGCCAAGCCTGACATCGTCAGTTATGTGCGGGAAAATTTCGATATCATTTCCCTGGATATCTGGGGCAGCCGCGAGGTGACCCTGTTCGATGGCAGCCAGCTTAGCGAGAGCGAACTGGCGATTCGCGAAAACACCAACTTTACCCCGTCACTGATCTTTTACGACGGTAGCGGCAGGCAGGCCTTCAAGATGCGTGGCTACTATAAGCCCTATCGCTTTCGCGCCGTGCTCAATTATATCGTCGAGGATTTTTACCAAACCGAGAGTTTTCGTGATTACCTGGAACGCGCCAATCCTCCACCCAAATTCGCCATCGAGGACCTCAATGAACATGAACAGTTCCTGCCCGGTCCGATGGTGCTGGACCGCCGCGCTGCGCCGGGTAGCAAGCCGCTGGCGGTAATCTTCGAGCAACAGCAATGCCATGCCTGTGATCAACTGCATTCGGAACCGCTGAATAACGAGCGCAACAAGTTCTGGCTGCAAGGTTTCGAGCTCAGGCAACTCGACGCCTGGTCCGATACCCCGTTGATCACCCCGTTAGGAGAAAGAACCAACGCCCGTGACTGGGCAGATCATCTGGATATCCATTATCTGCCTACCACGGTTTTTTTTGATGAATATGGCGAAGAAATCCTGCGCATCGATTCGGTGGTCAAGCTCTATCGCATGCGTAGTACCCTCAGTTATATCCTCAACCAGGGTTACAAACAGTATCCGTCGATGCAACACTGGCGGCGTTATACCGATGTCGAGCGCTAGGCATCATGGTTACGGTGGCTGCTCCCCATGCGCGCTGATTGAGCCCAGGGTAAAGATCACCAGCGCCAGCCAGATGAAACAAAATCCGATCAACTGGTCAAGATTGAACGCCTCGTTCAATACGAACAAGGCCAACAGGAACTGCAGACTCGGATTGATGTACATCATGAACCCGACCACGGTCAGGCTGAGTCTTTTCGTCGCCGCCGCAAACAATAACAGCGGCAGCGCGGTGACCATGCCGCTGGCCATCAGCAACAGGCTGTCGCGCCAGCCGTTGAAGAAGAAATGACTCTGTCCCTGCGCACCGAGATAGGCCCAGAACAATAATGCCAGTGGCAGCAAGATCGCGGTCTCCAGGGTTAGGCCGGTGATGCTGTCGACCTTCAGTTGCTTGCGCATCAATCCGTATAAACCAAAGCTGATCGCCAGTGCCAGTGACACCCAGGGCAGATAACCCAGGCGCGTCAACATCCACAACACCCCGCATACCGCGAGCAGGATCGCCCCCCACTGCCAGCGGTTGATCGCCTCGTTGAGGAACACGTAGGCGAGAAAAACACTGACCAACGGGGTCAGGAAATAACCCAGGCTGGATTCCAGTACTCGTCCATTGGATACCGCCCAGATGAACACCAGCCAGTTGAAACTGACCAGCAACGACGAGACCACCAACCCCCTTCTGAGGCCCGGGTTGAAGATTGCCTGCCGCAATCGCCTCGACCAGCCCAGCAGCAGCAAAATACTCAACACGAAGACAAATGACCAGACCACGCGGTGCATCAGTACCTCGGTAGAGGGGATTTCGCGTAACTGATGGAAAAACAGCGGGAAAACCCCCCACATACCATAGGCCAGAAAGCCAAACACCAGGCCCTGGACTGCCTGCGGGCGGGAGTTCATCTCGCTGGTCGTATCTCTATCCATCCTTACCTAGTTTATGCACTGACGTTATGCGCGGGAATAGCCGGTTGTTATATTATGGGTGTTATTTTGGCGAGGATCACGATGCGCTGTCACTGCCACACGGCCATTAGGCATGTCTGAACCGAAGTCAGCGGAGCGCAAATCCAGCCCCGACTTCGTCCTGCTCGGCATGGATAATCATTATAGCTACCAGGTAACCGAGGCCCTGCTTGAGCGGCAGTTTCGTCCCCGCGCGATGATCATGGCTGCTACCACGGCCAACCCTGAGTCAATGCGCTTTGCCGATATCGATATCGACGTCAATCCTGGCCGGCCGCACCTCGCCGAGCTCTGTAACCGCCAGCAACTGGCTTGTCACCAGCAGGTGAATAGCGGCCTCAAGGAATTGTTATCGGTACTGGCGATGGATTTCCTGCTGGTTGCCTGTTGGCCACGAAAATTGACCCGGGCGGAGATCCAGGCGGCCAGGTATGCCGCGCTCAACCTGCATCCTTCCCTGTTACCGCGCTACCGCGGAAGAGACCCGATCAGCGATCAACTGGGCGCAGGCGAGAGCCGGTTCGGCGTCAGCCTGCATCTACTGAGCGCACAAATCGATGCCGGGGATATCATTTTGCAGCAGGGCTTTCAACTGCGCCCACCGGTGACCCGCCAGGCTATCGAGCGGCAGGCGGCGTCCATCGGTGCTGACCTGTTTATCCGCGCGGTCAGCAGCTATCACCAGCCGGGCTGGCAGCCACTGCCACAACCCAGGCTTACTGCAGATTAGGGGTTAGGCCTGTTTCAACCGACGTCTGCGCTGGTGCAACAGCTGTTCGGTATAACCATTGGCTGACAGCGTACCCTCGAGTACCAGGTCCACCGCCGCCTGGAACGCAATGCCATCAAACTCAGGCGCCATCTTGCGATAACCCGGGGTTGCTGCATTCTGCTTGTCGACAATCTGCGCCATGCGCTGGAAGGTGTCGATGACCTGTTGTTGATCACACAATCCCTGGCGCAGCCAGTTCGCCATGTGCTGGCTGGAAATACGCAGGGTGGCCCGGTCTTCCATCAGGCCGGTATCGTGGATATCCGGCACCTTCGAGCAGCCGATGCCCATATCGATCCATTTCACTACATAGCCGAGGATCCCCTGCGCATTGTTGTCCAGTTCCTGCTGGATTTCCTGCGCATCGAGCTTACGATCCTGCGGCAACAACGGGATGCTCAGAATGTCGTCGATGCTGGCCCGCGGTCGCTGCGCCAACTGCTGTTGGACCTGTTTGACATCGACCTGGTGGTAATGCAGGGCATGGATGGTGGCCGCGGTCGGTGACGGCACCCAGGCACAGTTGGCTCCCGCCTGCGGGTGCGCCTGCTTGCTGTCATACATCTGGCGCATCTGGTCCGGCACTGCCCACATCCCCTTGCCAATCTGGCCCTGGCCTGCAAGGCCGCAAGCCAGCCCAATATCCACATTCCAGTTTTCATAGGCATCAATCCAGCGTGCGCGCTTGATCTCGGCCTTGGGCAGCATTGCGCCCGCTTCCATGCTGGTGTGGATTTCATCACCGGTACGATCGAGAAAACCGGTATTGATAAAGATCACCCGTTCCCGCGCCTGGCGTATACATTCCTTCAGATTGACCGTGGTCCGCCGTTCCTCATCCATGATCCCGATCTTGACCGTGTTCGGCGGCAGACCGTAAGCCTGTTCGATGTCGGCGAACACCTGGCAACTGAAGGCTACTTCCTGCGGGCCGTGCATCTTCGGTTTAACGATATAGATACTGCCTGCATGACTGTTGCTGTAGGTATGTTTTCTGCCCAGATCATGCATCGAGATCAGAATCGTCACCAACGCATCGACCAGGCCCTCCGGGGCCAGGCTGTCATCGGCCATCAATACCAGTTCTGATTGCATGTGCAGACCGGTATTGCGCACCAGCATCAGGCTGCGTCCGGACAACTCGAACGACTTGCCAGCCGGATCATAGTATTCACGGTTGGGGTTGAGACGGCGGGTAAAGCTTTTCTCGCCCTTGCTCATGTCGACACTGAGGCTACCCTTGATCAATTCGAGCCAGTTGCGATAGACCAAAAGCTTGTCCTCGACATCCACCGCGGTCACTGAATCCTCACAATCCTGGATCGTGGTGACCGCGGCCTCGAGGATGATGTCCTTGACCCCGGCCGGATGATGTTGACCAATCGGATGCCTGTGATCGATCTGCAATTCAAAATGCAGATCGTGATGACTGAACAATAACACCAGGTCATCGCCTTTCCGATAACCGCGGAATTGCTCAGGATCGATAAGCTTCAGTTGCTGACCATTGGCCAGTTTGAATACCGGACGATCGACCCCCAGCACCATTTCGTGGTTGTAGTCGACGATATCCGCATGCGAACCGTTGTGCAGCGGTAATACCTGGTCCAGCCACTGGGTGCAGAACTCGAACACCTGCTCGCCGCGCTGCTCATTGTAGCCAGCGGTTCGCGCGGTATCCCCCGCATCGGCAATCATGTCGGTGCCATACAGCGCATCGTAGAGACTCCCCCAACGCGCGTTGGCGGCATTGATCGCGTAGCGTGCATTGTTGATCGGCACCACTAACTGCGGACCGGCAACGGTCGCGATCTCGCGATCGACATGGTTGACGTCTACCTGAAAATCGGGACCCTCATCCAACAGGTAATCGATATCACGCAGGAATTGCTTGTAGGCCTGCAGATCGTCCTGATCATATGCATGCTGGTGATGCCAGTCATCGATTTGCTGTTGAATCTGGTCACGCTGTTCCAGCAAGGCCATGTTCTGGGCATGATGATTGCTGATGATCGAGTCGAACATCTGCCAGTAAGCATCTGCCTCGATCGTCAAGCCCGGCAACACCTGCTTATTGATGAATGCATATAAGGGCTCTGCTACCTTTATATGCGCCAGCTCCACGTAAGCTTTATCCAGTTGTTCTGCTAACATGATTTACCTCTTACCGGACATCTTGTTAAGAATCTGCTCGGCCTGTTCCCGCCATTGATCCTGGATGATCTTGCCCTTGCTCTGTAAGTTCTGATCGAGATGTTTCAACATCTCGTCGGACAAGGATGCCAGTTGCTGCAGGTTGTGAATGCCCTGTTCATGCAGTTTCTGGTTGAATTTGGCCCCGATGCCATTGAGCTGGGTAAAATCGTCCTCGGCGCTGGCTGCACCACCCTGGGTTTGCCCCGGGCTGGACTTTTCTGCCTTCAGCCGGTTGATCTCCTTGGCCAGTTCTTGCACCTGCGATTGCAGGCCGTCGTATTCCTCGCGGCTGACCAGGCCGAGGTTACGGATCAGGCCCAGGCGATAATTTTCAAAATCACGGGTCAGGTCCTGCTGCAGGGACTGCAGATTGTTCTGCAGCTCCCGGTAGCGTGCGCTGATCTGATGTTGCTGGAACACCTGTTGACTGATCTCCATCCACCACTGGTACATCTGCTGCAGGCTGGCTTGCTCGTTGTCGGCCAGTTTCTGCTGCAGCTCGGTCAGGCTGTCGATACCGACCTGGGCCAGCAAATAGTTCATTTCCATCAGGGTCTGCTGATACTGTTGCAGGTTGGTTAACAGCTGTTCACCATTGTGTTTCTCTTCATCGCTGAACAGGTTCTGCAATAGCTGCATGAATTCCGCATTGATGTTGCTGAAAGCTGGTTGCGGGCTAGGTTGTTGCAGCCATGGAAACATGCCCGGGGCAAATGGCGCCTGCATTTGCTGACGAAATTGCTGGTTCATCATCTCGATCACCGGGTTGCCCTGGCCAGCGAGCTTGAGCCACTGGTTGAACTGCTGGTTCATCTGGTTGAACCAGGCCATCAGGTCCTGAGTTTCTGCCGCCTGCTGCTGCATCTGGGCAAAGGGGTTTTGCATACCGGCCATGCCCAGCCTGGACAGTTGTTTGAATAAATCGTTGAATTCCCCGCCCTGGGGTTTCGCCATCTGCTCCCACCAATTGTCGAAGGGGTTCGGGGCGGCTCTGGTGCTCTGCGGCTGACCCAGCAACTGGCCCAGATTGTTCAGATACTGCTGCTGCAGTTCGAACAACTGGCCGAGATAATCCGGGTTCTGTTGATCTTGGTCGGACATTTTAAATGCTTGAGATTGATTAAACTCATACAACCCTAGCACCACGGATGTTGCACCGCAATAAAAGTCCGTGTCTAATATCCCGCATTATTTCAATACAGATTATCAATCCTGCGAGGTGCCACCCATGTCCGATTCCATCGTTATCACTCACGCCACCAGAACCGCCATCGGTACCTTTGGTGGATCCCTGTCCACGGTACCCGCCAGCGACCTGGGTTCGATCATCATCAAGTCGCTGTTGGCAAAATCCGGCATCGATGCCAACCTGGTCGATGAAGTGATCATGGGCCAGGTATTGACCGCCGGGGTCGGCCAGAACCCGGCGCGCCAGGCCTCGCTGGCTGCCGGCCTGCCGGAAACGACGCCGGCCATGACTATCAACAAGGTCTGTGGCAGCGGCCTGAAAGCGGTCCACCTGGCATTCCAGGCGATTGCCTGCGGTGATGCGGACGTGGTCATCGCCGGCGGCCAGGAGAATATGAGCCTGTCCTCTCATGTGTTGCCCAAATCACGCAGCGGCAAGATGATGGGCAACTGGGAAATGCAGGACAGCATGATCGTCGATGGCCTGTGGTGTGCGATGAATGATATTCACATGGGTATCACTGCCGAGAATATCGCCGAGCAATTCGATATCTCGCGTGAAGAACAGGACAACTTTGCCGCTGCTTCCCAGCAAAAAACCGAGGCCGCGCAAAATAACGATGTATTCAGCACCGAGATTACCCCGGTCGAAGTGCCCCAGCGCAGGGGAGACCCCGTGGTGTTCGCCCAGGACGAATTTCCGCGCGCCGGGACCACCGCGGAGAAGCTGGCCGGATTGCGTCCGGCATTCAAAAAGGATGGCAGCGTCACCGCGGGTAACGCCTCCGGTATCAACGATGGAGCCGCCGCGGTGTTGGTCATGACCGAAGCCAAGGCGCAGGAACTCGGCCTCAAACCGCTGGCGCGTATCGTGTCATTTTCCAGTGCCGGGGTCGATCCCAAGATCATGGGCACCGGCCCGATCCCGGCCACCCAGAAATGTCTGCAAAAAGCCGGTTGGAACATCGACGATCTGGACCTGATCGAATCCAATGAGGCATTCGCCGCGCAGGCGCTATCGGTCACCAAATCGCTGGGCTGGGATAGCGACAAGGTCAATATCAGCGGTGGCGCGATATCCATCGGCCATCCTATCGGTGCCTCCGGTGCCCGGATCCTGGTAACCTTGCTCCACGGCATGCAACGTGAGTCCGCGCGCAAAGGACTGGCCACCCTGTGTATCGGTGGCGGCCAGGGTGTCGCGATGGCGTTGGAACTGGTGGATTAAGCGGGTGGTTTCTAATCCACACGTAATACGCTATGATGCGCCGCACAACATGACCACTGAGTAGTAGTAACAAGTGACAGACGACAACGAAGAAATCCGCCTGATTAAGAAGTATCCTAATCGGCGGTTGTATGATACCCAGGATAGCCGTTATATCACCCTCGATGATGCCAAGCAGATGGTCATCGATGGGGTTGCCTTCAAGGTCATCGATCAGAAGACCGGTGAAGACCTGACCCGCAGTATCCTGTTACAGATCATCATGGAACAGGAAAGCCATGGTGAGCCCCTGTTCAGCAGCGATGTGTTATCCCAGTTCATTCGCAACTACGGCGCGACCAGCCAGGAGAATTTTTCCAGTTTCCTGCAGGCGAGCATGCAGATGTTCACCGACCAACAGGCCGCCCTGATGCAACAGATGGATCAGGCGTTCAAGGATTCGCCGGTGGATTTCTGGATGAAATTAACCCAACAAAACCTCGATAACCTGCAGGAAATGCAGCGTCAGTTCTTCACCAAGGACGACCCAGAACAAAAATAAACGGCCACCGACTTTTTATAAGTCACTGATTATATTGAATATAATCAATTTCAATTTATTTATAAGCAATTATTTTCGTTTCAGCGCTTGACAATCTGGCGTCCAGCCCTATTATTTGTGCAATGCAACAATTGTGCAGCGCACAAATTATTTTTTACTCAACTACTGGAGATACGAAGATGGCAAATCAAACCCTGGATTTACTGACTGAATACAACACTAAAGCCCTGGAAAGCCTGCGCGCGCTGGGCGACCTGAACGTGACCACCGCTGAGTGGTTCATCAACAAGCAGGTTGAACTGACCAACACCCTGATGGAAGCCGGTCTGCAAAGCAGCAAGGAAATTTCTGCCGCCAAGACCCCGGCCGATGCGATGGAAGCCTCCGGCAAGCTGGTACAGACCGTTGCCGACACCATGAGCGGTTATGTCAAGGAGTCTGCAGCTAACGCCACCAAGACCCGCGAAGAAATCAAAGCGGTTATCGACGATGCGGTGAAGCTGAACGCTGAGTACGCCAACAAGGCTTTCGAGACTGGCGTTGAAGTCGCCAAGAAGACCGCCAAGAAAGCTGCGGCCTGAGCAGCGCAGGAAGAAACTAGGGGTAACTATATGACTCAACGCATTGCATTGGTTACCGGTGGCACCGGTGGCATTGGCACAGCAATTTGCCGTGAATTGGCGGCGGCTGGTTATCGCGTCGTCGCCAACTATTTTCCGCCCGAGCTGCAAGACGCGCAGAAATGGTTGGCTGAACAGCAGGCGGATTACCAGGATATGCATATCGCTGCAGCCGATGTCACCGATTTCGACAGTTGTGCCGCCATGGTGAAATCGATCGAGGCCGACCTCGGCCCGATCGATATCCTGGTCAACTGTGCCGGTATTACCCGCGACAAGACCCTGAAACGCATGTCCCCCGAGCAGTGGCACGCGGTTATCAACACCAACCTGAACTCGGCATTCAACATCACCCAACAGGTGATCACTGGCATGACCGAGCGCGGATTTGGGCGCATTATCAATATCTCTTCGGTAAACGGTCAGAAAGGCCAGTTTGGCCAGGCCAATTACTCCGCGGCCAAGGCTGGACTGCATGGTTTTACCATGGCATTGGCGCAGGAAGCCGCAGCCAAGGGGGTGACGGTCAATACCGTGTCACCCGGTTATATCGAAACCGCGATGACCAGTGCGATGCCAACCGAAGTATTGGACATGATCGTCAACTCGGTACCGGTGGGCCGCATGGGCAGTCCCGAAGAGATCGCATTTACCGTTGCCTGGCTGGCGGATGAGCGTAATGCCTATACCACCGGGGCCAATATTCCGGTCAATGGCGGCATGTACATGTCGGCCTGATTTCAGTGGTTGTGAGTTCATGACGAACTCACTCGGTGAGTGACATTAACTCCTCAATGTCCGTTGCGTCTCGACTCGAGGCGCCTTTTTATTCCCGATAACCCTGCTCTGGCAGGGTTATCCACCCCGGCCGGCAAACAGGATTTCGCAGGCGCAGTGGGTTATACTGCTCGAAAACGACGATAAATGAAGCAAAAATCACCAACGAGAGGTAATCCGATCATGAGTATTTCACCTCCATGTTACAAGCAGAATCGACTGAAACAACTGCGAGCCTTCTGCAAGGCGGTAGAGACCAAAAGCATTTCCAAGGCAGGTGAAGAGCTGTTCCTGTCCCAACCCACCGTGTCATTGCAAATCCGTGCGCTGGAACGAGAACTCTGTGTGCAGGTTTTTGAACGGCGCGGCCCGGTGATCAACCTGACCCCGGATGGCCAGATCCTCTACGAACTGGCGAAACCCCTGATCAACGGCATCGATAACCTTGCGCAGAACTTCAACAGCCTGGCCGGCAAGCTGGAATCCGGTGAACTGCATATCACCGCCGGCCAGACCGCCTGCATGTACCTGCTGCCGAAATTCATCCATAAATTCAAGCAGGAATATCCCGGGGTCCATGTCAAATTGTCGAATAATACCGGTAAGGAAGGTCGCGAATTGCTGAAGACCGACTGTGTCGACTTTGCCGTGGGCACCATGGCCGACAACAGCGAGGACATGGTGTTCGAACCGCTGTTCGAATACAAGCCCATGTTGATCACGCCACTCGACCACCCGTTGGCGCAAAAACAACAGATCACCCTGCAGGATATCTCACCCTATGGCCTGATCTTGCCCCCACGCGAACTCTCCACCTGGCGCAAGGTAGACAAGATATTCAGTGAGCATCAAGTGCCCTACCAGGTATCGATGGAAGTCGGCGGCTGGGAAGTCATCAAGAAATACGTCGAAGAGGGCATGGGTATTTCCATCGTCAGCGAGCTGTGCCTGACCGGGGAAGAGAAACTGGCTGCGATCTCGTTTGCCGATTATTTCCCGAACCAGGTTTATGGCGCGGTGATTCGCAAGGGTAAATTCCTCACCCCGCAGGCGCGCGGTTTCCTCGAGCTGTTATCCAGCGCGCTGGACGAGGATCCACAGCAATTGATCGAAATGGCCGGCTAGGCATTTGCTGGATTAATACATTTCATTAATCCAGTTATCGCCTGCCCGCTACTGACTTCGATTACACTGTAACCACGTTTCCTGCCGCTTTGTGGTTGATTGGATTCGACCTGGCGTTTCGATATATTGCAGTGCAATAACCGTTTCGCCAATAAACCTCGATTTGGTGTTTATAAACCGCTCACCATTTCGGGGATAATACAACTTACTGAATCACTATTGATTTGCCGAGGTGTCTCAATGCTCCAAGCCTACCGCCAACACGTTGCCGAACGCGCCGAACAGGGTATCCCGCCCCTGCCTTTGAATGCCGAGCAGGTTGCCGAACTGGTAGAACTGTTAAAGAATCCTCCAGCCGGTGAACAGGACAACCTGTTAGAGCTGCTGACCGACCGGGTTCCGCCCGGTGTTGATGAGGCGGCTTATGTCAAGGCCGGTTTCCTCGCCGCTATCGCCAGGGGTGAGGCCTCGTCACCGGCAATCGATTCAGCGCATGCGATTAAACTGCTTGGGACCATGATGGGAGGCTATAACATCCAGCCCCTGATCGACCTGCTGGATGATGCCGAGCTGGCTGGGCTGGCTGCGGACCAGCTCAAGTACACCCTGTTGATGTTCGACGCCTTCCATGACGTCAAGGACAAGGCCGATGCCGGTAATACACATGCGCAGGCGGTCCTCCAGTCCTGGGCCGACGCCGATTGGTTTATCCGCAAACCGGATGTACCGGATGCGATCAAGCTAACCGTATTCAAGGTGACCGGTGAGACCAACACCGATGACCTGTCACCGGCGCAGGACGCCTGGTCACGCCCGGACATACCACTGCATGCACTGGCGATGCTGAAAAACGCCCGTGACGGCATCACCCCCGACGATCCCGGCAACACGGGGCCGATCAAGACCCTGGAAGAACTGAAACAGCAGGGTCTGCCGCTGGTCTATGTCGGCGATGTGGTCGGTACCGGTTCCTCGCGCAAATCGGCCACCAATTCGGTCCTCTGGCACATGGGTGAGGATATCCCCTACGTACCCAACAAACGCGCCGGTGGGGTCGTGCTCGGCGGCAAAATCGCTCCGATTTTCTTCAATACCGTCGAGGACTCGGGTGCACTGCCGCTGGAATGCCCGGTCGACGCTATGCATACCGGCGACGTGATCGTCGTTAAACCCTATGCCGGTCAAATCGAAAACGAGGCCGGCGAGGTGATCTCGGAATTCAGCCTGAAAACCGATGTGCTGCTCGACGAGGTAAAGGCCGGCGGCCGGATCCCGTTGATCATTGGCCGTTCGCTGACCGCGCGTGCCCGTGAGGCCCTCGGCCTCGGCCACAGTGACGTGTTCCGCCGTCCGCAGGATCCAGAAGACAGCGGCAAGGGCTTTACCCTGGCGCAGAAGATGGTCGGCAAGGCCTGCGGGGTAGCCGGCATCCGTCCCGGCACCTATTGTGAACCGATCATGAGTACCGTCGGTTCGCAGGACACTACCGGGCCGATGACCCGTGACGAACTCAAGGAACTGGCCTGCCTCGGGTTCAGTACCGACCTGGTGATGCAGTCATTCTGCCACACCGCCGCCTACCCCAAGCCGGTAGACATCAATACCCAGCACACCCTGCCCGATTTCATCCAGACCCGCGGCGGGGTATCGCTGCGACCGGGCGATGGTGTCATTCACTCGTGGATGAACCGCATGCTGTTACCGGACCAGGTCGGCACCGGCGGCGATTCGCATACCCGCTTTCCGCTCGGTATCTCGTTTCCGGCCGGTTCCGGTCTGGTCGCCTTTGCCGCCGCCCTCGGCGTGATGCCGCTGGATATGCCGGAATCGGTACTGGTCAAATTCACCGGTGAAATGCAGCCCGGCATTACCCTGCGTGACCTGGTCAACGCGATTCCCTACGCCGCACTTAAGCGTGGCCTGTTGACGATAGAGAAAAAGGGCAAGCAGAATGTCTATAACGGCCGCATCCTGGAAATCCAGGGCCTACCCAACCTGACCGTGGAACAGGCCTTCGAACTGTCCGATGCATCGGCCGAACGTTCTGCCGGTGGCTGTACCATCGACTTGTCCGAGGAATCGGTGGCCGAATACCTGCGTTCCAACGTGGTCATGCTACGCTGGATGATCGACAATGGTTATGGCGATGCGCGTACCCTGGAACGCCGTGCGCAGGCAATGGAGGATTGGCTGGCTAATCCGCAACTGCTGCGGGCCGATCCCGATGCCGAATATGCCGAGGTGATCGAAATCAACATGTCGGAAATCACCGAACCGCTGTTAGCCGTGCCCAATGATCCGGACGATATCAAGCCGTTGTCGGAAGTCGCCGGTGCCCAGATCGACGAGGTTTTCATCGGCTCCTGCATGACCAACATCGGCCATTTTCGCGCCGCCGGCAAACTGCTGGAGGCCGCGGGCAGCGTGATCCCCACCCGGTTGTGGATTGCGCCGCCAACCAAGATGGATGAACACCAGCTGATGGAAGAGGGTATCTACAATATCTATGCCTCGGCCGGGGCGCGTACTGAGATGCCCGGCTGCTCGTTGTGCATGGGTAACCAAGCCCGGATCGCGGCCAATTCCACCGCGGTGTCGACCTCGACGCGGAATTTTCCCAATCGTCTGGGCCAGGGTGCGGATGTCTACCTGTCCTCGGCCGAGCTGGCCGCGGTGGCCGCGGTCATGGGCAGGCTACCGACGGTCGAGGAATACATGCAGTATGCCAATAACATCGACAGTATGGCCGATGATATCTACAAGTACCTCAATTTCGACCAGATGCCCGATTTCGTCGAATCGGCCGCGCGCGGCAAAAGCGTTGCGGTGGAGATGAACCTGTAACCCAGGACT
>JAAUXZ010129982.1_pt1 | contig 31210 bp, 27 predicted proteins | sample 7278131 | NCBI WGS metagenome assembly JAAUXZ01 (sample SAMN14350119, study PRJNA611818) | marine sediment metagenome | isolation source: surface marine sediment (3m) | place: French Polynesia: Moorea | collected 2018-08 | reverse complement strand
GGCAGACAAGCGAGCCCCGGTGCCTGCAGACATTGGCAAACGCGTTGAGCTCACCATCGCTGCCCCGGACGATGATGGCCGACTCCCCTGCGACGTTCAGGACCCGAAAGTCTCCCGGTTCCGGCAGCTGCGACACATGGCCCGCGAAGATCCAGTGGCGGTAGATGATGCGTTCAAGTTCCAGCTCGTAGATCGTGGGGTCGGCATAGAAGCGCTGGTCGAGCGAATACCCCGGTCGCTGGCTCGCAATAAGCTCCGCAATCGAGCGGTGATCTTCTCTAAAAACGGCACTCATGGGATTTATTTCACACTGTGAAACAAGCAGTTAGGAATGTTGGTACGATAGCACAGCATTTTTGGGGGTACTCGGGGGGGAGCAGTGAACGGCAGGCAATTAGGCGCGAGTTTCTTGCTCGCCGCGCTGCTTTACAGCTGCAGTAGCGACGCGCCGGAACCGGTGTCGACGCAGCTAATTTCAAACGCCGTCATCCACGACGGTTCCGGTGGCGAACCGTTCAATGGCGCTCTCCGATTCGATCCTGTCACCGTTCGCATTGTCGACGTTGGCGACCTTGATGCCATTGCCGGAGAGACGGTGATCGACGCACAGGGCCTGGTTCTCGCGCCGGGATTCATCGACCCTCACAGTCACCACGACGAAGACTATGAGCAGTTTCGCCATATGCCCGGCGTGCTCAGCCAGGGCGTGACGACAATCGTGCGTGGCGTCGACGGCAGTTCCCAATTCGAGTCCGTCGCCCAGTTCACAGAGAAATTCGGGGCTTTGCCGGCCGCCGTCAACATCGCCTCATTGTCTCCTCATGGCGATATTCGCAAAAAGATCATGGGCGACGACTACCGCCGACATGCGACCGACGATGAAATTGAAGCGATGGCGAAGTTCATCGTGGCAGATATGGAGGCTGGCGCCATTGGCATGTCGACCGGCCTTGAATATGAGCCCGGCATTTACTCAGATACCCGCGAACTCGTCGCCCTCTCGAGGTTTGTCGCCGACTACGGCGGCGTTTATCACAGCCATATTCGCGACGAAGACGACCTCATCTTCGAGGCGATCGACGAGGTTATCCGCATCGGACTGGAGGCAGATCTTCCGGTGCATGTCACGCACATCAAGCTGGCCGATCGGCTCTTCTGGGGTCTAACCGGCGAACTGCTATCGAGACTCGATGCAGCCCGCGAGAAGGGTGTCGAGGCGACAGCCGACATCTACCCTTACGAGCGCTGGGCAGCAAACCTGGCGGTGATGTTCCCCGACCGCGACTACACCGACCGCACCGCTGCGGAAACCGCTCTCGAGAGAGCCGCAACCGCAGAGGACATTTTGATCACACACTTCCCGGCCAATCCCGAGTTTGCCGGCATGACGGTTGAGGAAATCGCGAAGGCAACCGATCGCGACGTGGTTACGACCTTGCTCGAGCTGTCCAGTGAGGCTGACCGGCACCGGAAAGAAACCGGGGACGATTCGGCCGTCATCGCGCGAAGCATGATCGATACCGACATCATCGCTTTCATGCAGTGGCCCTTCATGGGTATCGGCTCTGACGGCTGGCATGGCGACCATCCGCGAGGCTATGGCTCGTTCCCTCGGGTGCTCGGGCGTTTCGTCCGCGAACGCGGTGTGATGTCTCTGCCGGAAGCGATTTACAAGATGACGGGGCTTAACGCCGACGTAATTGGCGTGCGGGATCGCGGGCGTCTCGTCGCCGGAAACTTCGCCGACCTCGTGCTGTTTGACCCGGACACCATCATCGACCATGCGACGATGCAGGACCCGATGGCCATGTCGACAGGCGTCGCAATGGTCTGGGTCAACGGGCAGCTTGCATTTGCGGACGGGGCACCATCAGACGCGTTTGCCGGACAGGTCGTCAGCCGCGCAGAATAGCTCGTCTATGCGCGAACACTATGAGAACGTCATGGAGTTGCTCGATGACCGGCAGCCCCGGTCACCGGTCTATTGCGTGCACCCGCACATCTACGAAGAAGCAGGCCGTCATTTTGTAAACGGATTTCCTGGCCGCGTGTTGTACGCGGTCAAGGCAAACAATCACCCGCTCGTCATCAAGGCACTCCACGCGGGGGGCATCAGGCATTTCGACTGCGCCTCTTTCCAGGAAATCAGTCTTGTCAGGTCGGTCATTCCCGGTGCCACTTGCTACTTCATGAACCCGGTGCGGCTCGAGGGAGATGCCGCCAAGGCGCAGGCACTCCATGACACGCGACATTTCATGATCGACCATGTATCCGGGCTCGGGCCGCTGCTGGACGAAATCGATCCGCGCACTTCCGTCATTTTTGCCCGCATGGCCGTGAGCCATCATTCCGCAATGGTTGACCTGTCAACGAAATTTGGCGCCCCGCCCGATGACATGCCGGGACTCCTCGAGGCCATCCATGAGTCGGGCGCCGAGGCCGCACTCGCCTTCAATGTCGGTACCGGTGTCACCGAACCGGAGGCTTACCTCTACGCGATGGGACTCGCGCGTGAGGTGCTTGCGAATACCACTTTCCCTGTGCGGCTGCTCGATATTGGCGGCGGCTTCCCGCGCCCATACCCCGGCTTCCCGGTGCCGCCCCTCGACGAGTTTTTCGCGGCAATCCGCGGTATCCGACACGAGCTGCCGCTGGCAGGTGATAGCGAGATTCTTGCCGAACCCGGTCGCGGCCTGAGCGCACCCGGCTTGTCTGCCGTGACGCGCGTGCTGCTGCGCAAGGAAGACCGGCTCTATCTGAACGACGGCATGTATGGCGCATTCTGGGAACTGCGCTTCAAGGGACACGTCCGTTATCCGGCCAGAACTTACCGGGAAGCAGCGCCTCTCGGCGGCAAACTTCGATCGTTCAGGCTCTTCGGACCCACGTGCGATTCAAGCGACGAGCTTCCGGGAACCGTCGAGCTGCCTGCGAACATCGATGTCGGCGATTTCATCGAGTTTGGCAGCATCGGTGCATACAGCCTGAGCGGGAAAACCGATTTCAACGGTTTTCACAGCGAGGACGTCGTGACCATAACTTCACCTGCCGCACAGCCGCCCATGTAGACACGAGGGTCCCAAGGCAGGGCCAAATCGTGCGAGTATTCGCCTCATGAACTTTCTGCTGAGTACCCTGGCATTGCTGGCCGGGCCCTTCGTGTACGCGCTGGGTCGTCGCAATGCCGTGGTCGAGCGACTGCTCGACGCCCTGATTGTGCTCGCTATCGCCTGGATTGTCGGGGCACACATCGTGCCCGAGGCATTCAGTGCGGCCGGTCCGGTCGCGATTGTTGCCCTGCTCGCGGGCATGGCTTTTCCGTTTCTCCTGCGGCGCATCTTCCACCTGGCATCAAGCACAACGCATATCGCCCTTCTCGTGCTGGCCGCATTTGCGCTGGTGTTGCATGCACTTATCGATGGCATTGCGCTGTCGCCCGCCGGCGGCGACCAGCTTGCCACCGCCGTGATTATTCATCGGTTGCCGGTCGGCATGGCAATCTGGTGGACATTTCGACCGGCTATCGGCAATACAGCAGCCGTCGTGGCATTCGGTTTGCTAATAGCAGCGACGGCAGCCGCCTACTTCCTTGGTGCACCCGTCGCCGAGCTCGCGGAAAGCCGCGTCCTCGCACTCTTCCAGGCTTTCGTTGCCGGCTCGCTCGTCGATCTCGTAATCATCACTGCACGAGATCGCCTCTTCCGGTCGTTATGATGGCGCGTCGTTCGACCCGCCCGTGCGCAGGTAGTCGCTGCGATAACGGATAAGCGGCTCGGACTCGCGCTCGTCAAATTCCAGTACACGCCCGACGATAATCTTATGGTCGCCACCCTCGTAGACGTTCTCGGTACGACACTCGAAACAGGCTGCGTAGTCCGGCAGGATCGGTGAGCCGTGCTGCCCTGCGCGGCAGTCCAGCCCGTCGAACTTGTCGACACCCCGGGTCGCAAACAAATCCGACAACTGTTCCTGGTGCTTTGCGAGCACATTGACCGCGAAGTACTTCGCATTGATAAACGCATCGTAGCCGTGTGCATTGTGGGCAATGCTCCACAACACGAGCGGCGGCTCCAGCGATACCGAGCTGAAGCTGCTTATGGTCATACCGACGCTCTCGCCTTTGTCATCGAGGGTCGTCGCAACCGCGACCCCGGTTGCGAAGCAACTCAGCGCGCGGCGAAATTCGCCGAGGTCTAACTTCGGCTCTTCATTGTCGGTCAATTGGGTGCTCCCTAAGCCAGTCCACGCGTTAGCCGGCACGCATTATCACCGGTCCGCTGGTATGAAGTCGACCGCCATTGTGACTATCTTCGACCTACGCGAGTTCAATGCCTTACCGCCGTACAGGCCGGGCGCGCTACGCTGAGCCCGTTTCGCGAGCCAGCTTGTTGTCGCCGACGATCTGCCGGAAGAACAGCGCGAGCAAGCCACCCGCGATCAGGTGCCAGACGCCCCAAACGGCCGCAATGGCAGCCGCCCCTCCGAGACCCTTAAGCTGGCTGAGCAGGATCACGAGCGCGAGCCCCGAGTTCTGGATGCCAATTTCGAAAGTCAGGGCGCGCCGCGTTGGCGATTGTCGCGACAGCACGCGACCGGCAAGCGCGCCAATGCCAAACGCGACGGCATTGTGGATAAGGACAACGCTGCCCAGCAGGGGCACGGCCGGCCACAGCACGGGGAAAAAGTAGGCGATGCCATAGATGATGACGCCGACGAGCACGGACACCCCGAGCACGGTGGTCCGCTTCTTGATTCTGGCCGCTACATCCGGTGCCTTCGCCGCGACGACCATGCCCATAATCAGCGGGACCGCGAGCAGGAACGTCGTCTGCGCGAGGAAGATCATTGGGCTCACGTCGAGCGTCTGCAACAGATGCGCCGTTGGCTTGTAAGCGTGAGACCAAAGCAATATTGATGTCGGTGTCAGGATCGCGGCGAGCAAACTTGACGTTGCCGTCAGGGCGACGGATGCCGCTACGTTGCCGCGTGATAGATAGGTCAGAAGGTTGGATACAGCGCCGCCGGGACAACAGGCGACAACGATCATGCCCAGCGCGATGGATGCTGCGGGCTCAATGGCCAGGATGAGAAGGAACGTGCCAAGCGGCAGCAACACGACCTGAGAGACTACGCCACCCGCAAACAACAGAGGACGGGTGCGCAGGAACGAAAAATCCTCGATTCGCAGCCCGAGGGCAACGCTGAACATCACGAGCATCAGCGCGAGTGCGACACCGACCTGCCCGATGGGATCGAGGACGATGCGCAGACTGTCGAGTGCATCGATTTCCATCGACGAACGATATCACGCGTGCTGTCGCAACGGTGGACTAGTCGCCGCGCGTCGCGTACTCGCTCATTGCCGCGGTCTTCATCACGCCCGGATGAACATCGGTGTCGTCTTGCTCGAGCTCGATGCAGCGCACTTTTTTCATCGGCAGACCGTGCGGCAGCATGTAGACCGAGTGGCGCTCGATACGGCAGGGGGTCTGTTGCGGCATATCGAGTACGAATCGTGTTGCCCAGTTCTTCTCGAGCGGGGGCACGCGCCCCATGTCGACGGTGAGTCGTGTAAAGAAATGATGATCAAGTGCGGCCCTGTCGGCGATGCTCAGGCTGTCGAGGATCTGCTCGTAGCGCTCCTTGCGGCGCCCGTACAGGTCGTTGAATGCCTGGGCGATAAAGGTGCCGGCGGCGTCGTGATGGTCCTCGCCAATTTGCTCGGCCACGAAATCGATCAGCTTGGTGAAGGTGTCGCGGTCTTCTTCACGCTCGGCTCGCTCGCGGATCGAGGCCTGTTGCAGGGTAGCCAGTCCCTCAGCGGACAGGTCTTTCCTGAGGGTCGTATCGTGTTTGCCAAAGTAGTCGGCAAAAAACATCTCGAAGGTGAACTCGAGACCAACCTCGCCCGACGGCAGGGCTGCCTCAAAGTACCAGTCTCGACGGGTTTCAAAACGTTCTTCTGCAGATGAGGTTGCGGTCATCCAGTGCGCCTTTTCCTAGTCCCGATTTATAGTGTTGAGACCCGATCTTAACGCGCTGCAGACGGCGCCACTGAAGGGATTCATGGAACTGTGATAGGTCGGCACCCGAACAGTGTGAGCCAGGTCACACTGTTCGGGCAGAATACGTTAAATCTAGAGCGACTCCGAGGCGATGAAGGGATTGACACCGACCGCCTTGTACAGCTCATCCGGCTTAAAGGCGGTGTCGCCCTTTACGACCAGCGTTGCACTGCGGATAGCCGAGATGTCGTCCAGCGGGTTGCCGGCGACGAGTACGAGATCCGCGTCCTTGCCGACCTTGATGGAGCCGGTACGCCCATCGACCCCGCAGATCCGCGCCGAGTCCAGTGTCGCGATCTTCAGCACGTCCGCGTTGGAGATGCCAGCCCGCGCATACAGTTCGAGCTCGCGATGAATCGTGAATGCGGCCATGTGATCGCTGCCTGGCACGATCTGGATGCCGTTTTCATGCAGCGTGCGAATCATGGTCTCCTGCGCAATGGCCGAACGCGCCCATGCATCGACCATATCGCCCATATCCATTTCCGGCTTGTACAAGCCGCGGGCAATCGTTGCCGGGAGGTGATCGATAACCGGCGCGAACGACGGGTCCGGTTCGCCGGCGTAGTGGACCAGCTGCGTGTCAAAGATCGCCGCCGTCGGGTCGATGGTGATGTTGTTATCCCGGAGTAACGCGATGAAGTCCTTAACCTCTTTGCTGCCGAAGTCGAGGTTGCCGGCTTCGTCACCGTACAGCGTGAAGCGCAGCTGCTTGCGCGTGTCCTCGCGATCGCCGGCGAGGAAATTCAGGAACACCATGTTGATGTGCTGAATCTCGTCATAGCCGGCACGAATCGCCTGCTCCGCGGACATGAAAGCCGGGATATGACCTGACAAGCGCATGCCGTGCGCGTGCGTACGCTCGGCAATGTCATCGACCCACTGCGGATCGATCGAACTGTACAGCTTGATCTGCATGTAGCCGTTGTCGGCATAAAAGTCGATGCGCTCGAGCGCCTCCTCGAGTGATTCGACGGTGTCGCCCGTTGCGTACGGACTCGCCTGGTCAATAAAGCCCGAGCGATACGTGTTTGGGCCGATGACCTCGCCCGAGTCGTGCTTTGCGGTCAGCTCCATGATCTGCTCGTGCACGCTGCCGATATCACGAACGCTCGTGATGCCGCCCGCGATGTTCAGGACACCGTCCGACAGGGAGAAATGACCGTGCATGTCCCATAGCCCCGGGATCAGGGACTTGCCCGCGGCGTCGATGTGTTTCGCACCGGCCACATCGATCTGCACGTCAGAGATGCCCGTGATCGTGCCGTCCTCGACCATGACGAACTTGTCTTCGAGCAAGACGCCATTCTCGACGTCGACGACATCCACGTTATCGAACACCAGCGCACCTTCTAGCTCGTACGCGAGATCGCCCGAAATCCGCTCGATCATCGCGGCATCCTGTTCGATCTGGATCGTGCTTAGCTGTGCCAGCACATCCGGACTCCAGCCGCGCGGGAACATACCCATATAGCCACTGAAATCGAGAACCGTGAGCTGCAGATCATCATTGAACCAGGCGTAAGTCGGCGTGAAGCCGAGTCCGGAAATCGCGTACAGGTACAGCGTTTCGGTCCCGTCTGGCGTCTCGACATCCGATGAGGTCAGCTTTTCGACACGCGCGGTACCGGACGGCAGCAACGCGATCTCGCCATCCATGCTTTGCATCGCAGCCTGTACCAATGCTTCGACACCGAGCGCGCCGTACTCCGTCGCCAGGTAAAACCCCGGCTCATCCGTCGTAACACTGCCGCTCTCGCCAGCCGTGCTCCACGTCGCCGCGCCATCCTCGTACGCGAAACGCTCGTCGATCGGCGCCCCGAAAGGCGAGATACCGCTGATTGTCTGCGCTACGGGGATACCGTCCGTGTTGAGCTGCAGCTCGGAGTTAACCGTGTATTCACGGTTGTTCCAGTGCACAAATGACGTGACCGTGACCCTGCCATCTCCAGTGCGAACAACCGTCGATTCGCCTGCGGCCGTACCTTGCGATAGCCATTCAAATTCAGTCGTGACACCGACGGTGCTCGGCTCGTCGGCTGATGGAGCTGGCGCCTCCTTGCTGCACGCGCCAAGCGCAATGGCTGCCGCCACGGCAAGCGCTGTCCCTTTTCTCATTATTGTTCTCCCTGGTGGGTGTCGAAGAATTCGAACAGCAGCCTGGATCCCCAGAAGTCCGTGTTCTCTTCGGGCTCAATGCAAATGGTCTGATCGGGCATGCTACGCGACTGCAGCTCGGTGACACAGGAGCCATTGCTGCCCCGGAAGCCTGGCGTGCCGGGCCAGCGGTGATCGCCCTCGGGCCACACGCAGTCGACGGACGGATGCGATGTCTCGCCGCACGCGATCGTGCACTTCACCGTATCGTCTGTAATGACCGATGACGCCCAGTCCTGCAGCTCGGCAGCGCAGGATGCACCGTCATTCCAGTTACGTGTTACCGATGTCGTGCTCGCAAAGAACCAGCCGTCGTAGCTAACACGCCCATCATGCGGCACGGTTTCATCCGCGCCGCCGTTGATCTGCAATAGCGGCAAGCGGCTCGTCGGCGTGCATTCGAAGCCCCGCTCAACCCGGCCGCCAATCAGCGCGGCCGCAGCAAATAGCTCCGACGCTTCGCAGGCAATGCGATTCGCCATCATGGCGCCGTTGCTGAAGCCAGAGACATACACACGATCGCTATCGACCGACCATCGTCCGCCAATCTCCGCTACGAGCGCTTTCAGGAAGCCCACGTCGTCATTGCAGGACGTCCAACCGCAGAGACCGCAATTGCCGCATTCCGGCGGACAGGGGTACCTGCCGCGGTCCGGGGTGCAGATAGGACCTGCCGGCCCGGTATCGAAGCCGTCCGAGATGTGATTCCAGGACGTGACTTCCGTTGGTTCACCGTCATTCGCCCGCGACATGAACCACGTTCCCTGAGGGTAGACCATGACGTAACCGTACTCCTCGGCGTACTGGTTGAGGCCCTGCGTGACCTCGGCCTCGGTGCCAGTGGCGGTACCGCCGTAGCCGTGCATAAACACAGCGACTGGCAGCGTTGCTTCGCCGCCGTAAGCCGACGGTAAAAACACGAAATACTCACGAGTAAGTCCATCGTGTTTCATCGTGAAGCGCTGCATTTCTGCGGGACCCTCGGGTTCCGGCGCCTTGCTGCAGCCCGCGACAATCGCAAGGCCGAGCAGAATCGGTATCAATCTGTATCGCATGGCGCCACATAATAGCGGTTCTTGCTATGCTTGCCGAAAAACCGAAACCATCTTTCGGGGGGTACAACGTGAAGATTCTTTTCGTCGCAGCCGCGGCCACGCTGCTGTTTGCCACAGGTTGCAGCAAGGAGCCGGAGGACACCGGTCCGGCACCTTATGAGAGCCGCTATACGCCGCTACCGGCGCAGACTACGGTCATTCTGAATGCCACTGTGCTGACCGGCACGGGCGAACGCCTCGACAACACAAATATCGTCTTACAGGACGGCAAGATTGCCGGAGTTGGCGCGGAGCTTACGGCCGAAGGCGACGAGGTCGTTGTTATCGATGCGGCCGGCAAGTGGGTAACGCCTGGCATCATCGATGTGCACTCGCATCTCGGCGTGTATCCGTCACCGGGCACCGAGTCACACTCGGATGGCAACGAGGCGACCTCACCTGTCACGGCGCAGGTCTGGTCAGAGCACAGCGTCTGGCCTCACGATCCTGGCTTCACAACGGCGCTGGCGGGCGGCGTCACATCGATGCTGATCCTGCCGGGCTCAGCAAACCTGTTCGGCGGTCGCAGCGTAACGCTCAAAAACGTACCCGGCCGCAACGTCATGGACATGAAATTTCCGGGCGCTCCGTACGGCCTGAAGATGGCCTGCGGCGAGAACCCGAAACGTGTCTATGGCGGTCGAGGCCAGCCTCCCGGCACGCGCATGGGCAATGTCGCAGGCTACCGCGCCGCGTGGATCGATGCCGCGGAGTATCGCGACAAGCTCAAAAGCGCGGAAGGTCCGCAAGGCGGATCACCACCCAAACGCGACCTCAAACTCGAAACCCTGGCCGGCGTTCTGGACGGCGAGATTATCGTGCACAACCACTGCTATCGCGGCGATGAGATGTCGATCATGCTCGATATTGCGAAGGAGTTTGGCTACAAGGTCGGAACGTTCCACCACGCGGTCGAAGCGTACAAGATCGCCGACCTGCTGGCCGAAAACGACACCTGCGCCGCAATGTGGGCCGACTGGTGGGGCTTCAAGATGGAAGCCTATGACGGCATTCGCGAAAACATTGCACTCGTCGATCACGCCGGCGCCTGCGCAATCGTGCACTCGGATTCGGCAACCGGAATCCAGCGCCTGAATCAGGAAGCGGCAAAAGTCATGGGAGCGGCCGCGCGGGTCGACATGGACATCCCGCCCGAACGCGCAATTCGCTGGATCACCTCGAACGCGGCAAAGTCACTTGGCATTGAGGAAATGACCGGCACTCTCGAGGCCGGCAAGATGGCGGATGTCGTCATCTGGGACGGCAATCCGTTCAGCGTCTATACGCGAGCCGAACAGGTCTTCATCGATGGCGCCCTTGCCTATGAACGCGGCAATGATGCCGTCAACCCGACGACTGATTTCTCGCTCGGCACCGCCGCTGAGACGGGAGGTGCACAATGAGCCGCTTAATCGTTACCCTCCTCGCGCTTTGCCTGTCGATTTCAGCAGGCGCACAAACAACCGCTATTGTCGGCGGCAAGATTCACACCGTCGGCCCACAGGGCACGATCGATAACGGCACCGTCTTGATCGTGGATGGACGTATCGCGGCCGTTGGCGCCGACATAGCCGTCCCCGAAGGCGCCGAAACCATCGATGCGAGCGGCAAGGTCGTAACGCCGGGTCTGTTTTCGTCCTGGGGCCAGCTTGGGCTCGTTGAGGTCAGCGGTTCGGCTGGTCCGGTCGATAGCCAGCAGCGTGGTGACCTGTTTACAGCAGGCTTCGACGTCGCTGATGCGTACAACCGTCGCTCGACGTTGATCGCGATCAACCGCATCGAGGGCGTCACGCGTTCGTTGATCGCACCGACGCCCGGATATCCCGACGAAACCGGCTCCGGACATGTGATCGCCGGGCTCGCCGCAATCGTCAATCTCGGCGACACAGACGTACTTGATCAGCGCGGCACGGCAATGGTTGTCGTGCTGGGCCAACCCGGTAGTAGTCTTGCTGGCGGCACACGCACGGGTGCGTGGCTAATGTTGCGCAACGCACTGGACGAGGCGCTGGATTATCGCGATCACAAAGGTGAGTTTGAACGCGGCGCACGACGCAGTTATCGCCATAGCGTTGCAGATCTCGACGCGCTGCAGGGCGTTATCAATGGCAACACTCCGATGATCGTTGCGGTCGATCGCGCGAGTGATATCGAAGTGCTTATCGATTTTGTCGACGAGTACAGCGTCACGGCGATTATCCTTGGTGGCACCGAGGCCTGGATGGTAGCTGACGAGTTAGCGGCGGCAGGCATCGCTGTGCTTGTCAGTCCGACGACCAACCTGCCGGGTAATTTTGACCGCCTGAACGCACGTTTCGAGAACACGGTCATCCTGTCGGAGGCTGGCGTCCAGATCGCAATTGCGGATTCAGGTGCGCAGACGCACAACGCCCGCAACATTACTCAGGCAGCCGGCAACGCTGTTGCACACGGGTTGGACTGGGATGCCGCGCTGCGCGCGATCACGCTCGCGCCCGCTGAGATTTTTGGTATGGGCTCGATGGCCGGAAGCCTCGAATCGGGCAAGACCGCTGATGTTGTAATCTGGCCGGGCGATCCACTGGAACTGACCAATTATCCGGACCACGTCTTCATCAACGGCGTGAAGATACCGATGGTGAGCCGACAGACGCTGTTGCGCGACCGTTACCTGCAGATGGACAAGCCGCCTGCGTATCGTGATTAGTCGTCAACCGATCCAGGTTCTCGCGTTAGTCGCGTGCATTGCGCTGCTCGCCCCAGCGCCGGCAGAGTCGAGTACTGACGGATATCAGCTGCTGCAGCAGGCCTACGAAGATTTTCGCAGCGGTAACACCGATGCCAGCAGAGTGGCCGCCAGAAAGGCGCTGACAACTGGCCTGTCCAACGACGACTCAAACCTCATCGGCGGCGCACTGACGGCGCTGTGCCGGCTCGCGCTTCGTGACAACGATGCTTCAGCTATTTCTGAGCTGACGACCGAGATGGATAAGGTCGCGCTACGTGCAGGCGAGCCGAGATGGCATGTCTATGCGACCCATATGCGCGCCGAGCTTGCGCGTATGAATGGCCGACTCGATGAGGCCGATGCGCTATATGTGGAGAGCCTCAACCTGGCCACGCGGATTGGCCTTGTCGGGATGGTCGCGGCGGAGAACTTCAATCGCTCTTTCATTTCGGTTGCGAGGGGGGATCTCGATAGCGCGCGAGACCAGGTCGTCGAGCACTTCCGTGTTAGCGCCTTGAGTAATGACGGTTCGCCCGGCGCTTACGGTCTGATCGCATTGGCAAACCTCCTTGCTGCTCGGGACCAGTTTGAGCAAGCCGCTGTCGTGGTTTTCGCGACGCGTCGAATCTTCGACGAGCAGGGAATCGTGCCAGACCCGGCGGATGCCACACCTTTGCAGAACACGGAGGCGCTGATTTCGAAGCGCCTGAGCAAAGAGGCGCTGGCCAACGCGCAGGAGCTTGCTCGAGACATGTCCGTACCGGGACTGATCGACAAGTACCTCTAGGAACAAAAGGATGCCCGCCCGCCAGCCGCCAGGGGGCACCTTGCTCTAGTCAGTTACTTCGTTCAGCTGGCCGCTTTCGACATCGTAGATGAAGCCTCGAATACGCTCCTTTCGAGGTATGAACGGGCTCGCCTGGATGCGCCGGATGGACTGGCGAATGTCGTCGCTAAGGTCGGAGAACGCCTCGAGCGCGAACTGCGGACGCAATCCGGTGTCCTCTTCGATCTCGGCCTTCAGGTCGTCGTCCTTGAAGGTCAGCATGCCGCAGTCGGTGTGATGGATGAGCACAACCTCCTCGGTTCCCAACAGTCGCTGCGAGATCGCAAGCGATCGGATAACGTCGTCTGTGACAACGCCGCCCGCATTGCGGATTACGTGCGCATCACCCTCTTCGAGGCCAAGCAATCTGCCTGTTTCGATACGAGCGTCCATGCAGGCCACAACGGCGACTTTCTTTTCGGGCGGTATCGCTTTGTCGCCCTTGGCAAAGCTCCTGGCGTAGTCCTTGTTCGCCTCTATAAATTCACTGGTTGCAGACATTACTTGTGTCCTTGGTAAGTTTCATCGTGCAAACAGGCTAAGGCGTGAACCAAGCTTTAGGAAATTCAGCTTGGTTAGCCCGATATTCCAGCCGGGCATATAGACGGGACCGGCCGTCGAATAGCCTGCTACTGCCAGTAAAACGGTTGCGTCTTGCGGTCGCCGGTGACCTTTTCATCAAGCGTCTGCGCGTCATAGAGACGGCCATTGAGCATGACCATGTCGACCCTGTCCGACTGGAAGATGTCCTCGACAATGTTTGCATCGATAACCACGAGGTCAGCGAGCTTGCCTACCTCGAGCGAACCGAGATCGTCGGCATAGCCAAGCGCCTGCGCAGGGACAATCGTCGCGGCAGCCAGCGCCTCAATCGACGACATGCCGCCCTGTGCGAGCGTCCACATCTCCCAGTGGCTCGCGAGCCCTTCTCGTTGACCGTGTGCGCCGATGCTGACCATGACACCCCTGTCCGCGAGCGCCTTCGAGGTGCGCGCGCTAACAACATGATAGAAGTCCTCTTCGGGTGCCAGCGTCCGGCGCACCGAGCGTGGCTGCAGAATATGCGGCGGCACAAACCTGGAGAGGATCGGGTGCTCCCACACGTTCGACTTCATGTACCAGTAGTCTTCGCCCCGCAGCCCGCCATAGGTCACGCCAAGCGTTGGCGTGTATGCGACCTGCGTCTGACTCCAGAACTGCAAAACGTCGTCATAGAGCTCTGACTGCGGCAGGTTATGCTCGATCGTGCTGTTGCCGTCGGCAACCATCGACAGGTCCATGTGGAACAGCGAGCCACCTTCGGCAACGACAAACATGTCTTCTTCGCGCGCAGCAACCGCAACCTGCTGCCGCTGGTCGCGCCGCGGCTGATTGTAGTTCTTGACGCTGACGGCACCCTGGGCTTTCAACCTGCGCACATGCTCTCGCGCATCGTCGAGAGAGTTGATGTCCGCGAAGTAGGACGAGCGTGCACCGTAAATAATGTCGCCTGTGGAATAGATGCGCGGCGCGAGAATCTGCCCCGTACGCTGCATCTCTGCGGCGGCAAAAATCTCGGTCGCGTCGTTCGACGGGTCGTGGATCGTCGTTACGCCGAACGCGAGCGTCGCATACTGCGACCAGTTCTGCTCCGGAATCATGCCGACGCCGGCACCACCATGCGCATGCGCGTCGATGAGTCCCGGGACGATAGTCTTGCCGGCAACATCAACGGTTGCGGCGCCAGCCGGTATTTCGATATCGCTGCCGCCGACAGCAGCGATCCGGTTGCCGTCGATCACAATCGTGCCGTTCTCGATAATCCCTCCATCTGCGCCGGTCATCGTGACGACGCGCGCACCCGTCAGGGCAACGACGGACGTCGGTACGTCCGCCTCGAGCTCCATAGCCATGGAGGCGCCATCGGTCGGCGCTTCATAGCCGGCGTCTTCGTTGCCCGGGAGTGCGAACAGAGCATCAACGTCAGCCGTGAACAGCGTCGCGCCAAGGGTCCACGCCAACGTGTCACCACCGTTCGCCCAGTGCGGGAAATTGCCACCGTCACCGCTGGCCTTCGTCATAGTGACGCTGCCAACGCTTGTCGATATCTGTAACGGATTACCGCCAGGTGGTAGTGGCAATGCGTAGATGTGGTAGTTCTCACGGAATGCAAAGTGTCTGCCGTCGGGCGCTACCTCGTACCGCAGAAGGTGCTTACCACTTGCATGCGTGCGTGGCTTCTCGCCATTCAGGTCGATGCTGACCAGCGCGCGGCCACCGTTGGCGCGACGCGTTACGTAGAGGCGATCACTGCGCGCTCCGAAATGCGGATTGCCGCCGTCGTCGGTAATCAGCGTCGCCTTGCCACCACGTGTCGGCACACTGAAGACGCCTGTCTGCATGGCCCAGTTCGGTGATGTCAGGTAACCGCCACCGGTCGCCTGGAAAACGATACGACTGCCATCGGGGGAAAAACGCGGGCCATGATAATGGCCGGGTTGCTGCGTGAGCTGCACGCTGCGGCCACCGGACGCCCGGACGCGATGCACATGACCGAGTTTCTGGTCATCCCAGGCAACGAATGCGATCGTCTTGCCGTCACGGGACCACGTCGGATCGTATTCAAAATGATCTGTTGCATCGCTGGTCAGCGCTTTGGGAGCCCCATTGGGCAGAGACTTGATGTACAGCCGCCCTGCACTCTCGAACACGACCTTGCTGCCGTCGGGCGAGATTTCGGCATTGCGCACCATGTTGGTCATGAATGTCGCTGGAGCCACCTCGATCGTCGGTCGCGGCACGTCGTATACCGTGCGTGTGTCCTGCACGCGAAATGGGATCTCCGTGACTTCCTTGCTCGCGACATCAACACGTTTGATGCCACCGCCGGCCCAGAACACTATGCTCTTTGAGTCGGGCATCCAGTCCATGTTCGGATACGTACCGTGCACTGACCAGACTTCCTGCAGGTCCTGGTCAAGACCCGTGTACACGGGATTCTCGGCACCGCTCTCGAGGTCCTTGACGAACAGCGCGCTCTTGCCGCGAATGCGACGTACGAATGCGAGCTGCTTGCCGTCCGGTGACGGAGCTGGTCGCACGGCGCCGCCAGCGCCGGACACGTAGCTCTCGGTCTTGCCGGTCTCGAGATCGTGACGACGAATTTCGAATACCTGGCCGTTGGAATCCTGCGCGTAGATAAAGGTGCTGCCCGGGGTCTTATCGAGCGAAAAGTAAATGTAGCGACCATCCGGGGAAAACGTCGGCTCGCCGAGTTCTTTCTGGTGCTGCTCGCTGGGTTTCTCGATGACCGCAACGCCGCCACCGCCGTTGCGGTGGTAGATCCAGATTTCACCGGTGCCGAGCGAGCGCTGCGTCGTGAAGTGCTTGCGCGCCGCGATGTACTGGCCGTCCGGCGACCAATACGGATTATTCAACAACCGGAAACTCTCCTTCGTCAGCTGACGCGCGTTCGCGCCATCGACGTCCATGATCCAGATGTTGTCACCACCGCCTGCGTCGCTTGTAAACGCAATCTCCGAACCGTCTGGCGAGAATCGCGGTTGCATCGACCATGCGAGGCCGCTGTTGATGTTAGTCGCAACGCCACCGGTTACGGGCATTGTGTAGATGTCCCCCAGCATGTCGAACGCGATGGTCTTGCCATCGGGACTCACGTCGAGACTCATCCACGTCCCTGACGTCGTATCGATCTCGACGGTACGCGCTTCACCCGGAATCGCGTCGACGTCCCAGCCTTCGTCCTCAGCATCCTGAGCCTGGGCTATGAATGGCAACAACAGCGAAATCAGCAGGAGGTTTCTTGGAATCATTATTTACCCCTTGGGAAAGTCAGGCGAGGATCATACTGCGTTTCCGGACGCATTACCCCATAACGCCGCGTGCAGGTTGCCTTCCCGCTTGCTGTCATCAGTGATCATTCACCTTTCAGGGAAGAAAGCGATGACGAAATGGAAATTCTTGGCAGTTGCGCTGGTTGGTATGGCATTCACGAACACCCCGGCCATGGCACAGGACAATGACGAGGAAGAAGATCCGCAGTACGTGGGCTGCGAAATGCTCTCTACGGGTATCGGCGCGGCGGTTTACTACGCCGGTACCTCAACCGGCGCACATGCGTGGACGGTTGGAGCGTCGGCCGCGCTCGCATATGGCATCAAGTACAACGCGGACGGTCTGTGCAACCAACTTACCGAGGAGACAATTAGAGCCTACGAGAACGCGATGATTGGCCTCGGCATCCAGATCATGTGGCACACCTATCACGACCCGAACATGAGTTGGTGCCTGAGCATCAGGGAATACGACTGTATCCCGTACATTGAGCCGGGCGACATTCCCGACCCCGGCCAGCAAGCGTTTGTCGAACAGAGCTGGGAAGCCGTTCGTTTCGCTGCAGAACAGCTGCTGGGCGGCAGCATCGAGAACTCCGCACACATAACGCCGCAGGCGTTAGGTCGCGCGTTGCAGGCTGGTTTTGCGCATAGTGGATTGCAAGGCGGACCGACACCATTCCAGAACAGTTTTGGCGGAAGTGACTGAACGACAGGAGGCTTGATGGACGACTACATTCTGACCGCCATACACCTCGTGCTTGTAACGCCCTGTCTGTTTCTTGGCATGTATTTTTATAAGAAACAGCGTAACGAGCTCGACGCCCAACAGCGCATCTTCCAGCGTCTCGCGATTGCCTGGTGCGTGCTGATCTTCGTCATCGTCAGTCTGTCCGTTGACCATTTGTGGGCCACATACGTGATGGCTGGCTAGGCCGAACAAAAAAAGGGGCGGCAACGCGAACGTTGCCGCCCCGGGGGCAAACCCGATTAGTTGCCGCCAAACGCCAGCTTGACGTTGACGTTGTAGGTGCGACCCATCGAGTCAAACAGGCTCGGGAACGTATTGCCGGAATTGAATGCCGTCGATCCCGTGTTGTTGCCGAGGATCGGCGGATCTTCGTCCGCAATATTCTTGATCAGGACTGCGACGCGCGCGTTGTCCATGAAGTTGTAACCGAACGTCAGATCGAAGTAGTCCTGTGCGCCAACGCTACGGAAGGCCGAGAACAGCGCTGATGCTTCGTTGGCCTGCGCATCCATCGATCCGATGTGACGCCACAGCAACGATGCATCGAGGTCGTCACGATACCAACCGATACGGAAGGTCGAACGGAACTCCGGAACCGGATCACACGAGGTACCGTAGAAGCCGTTGCAGTCCACAGTCGGCGACAGTGCTGTCGTCTGGAACTCGTTGGTCAGGTATTTGTGCGCAACGAGGTTTAACTGCAGCTCGCCAAAATTGCCGACATCAAACGACGTATCGGCTTTCAGATCGATACCTTCCGCCTGGAACACCGTGAAGTTCGTGAAGAACGCCGGCGTGCCCGTGCCGGTCTCGCCGAGCGCACCACCGATACGGACGATTCCCGCACACGTCACCGGATCGCCGAGTACGTAACACAGATCAAGCGATTCCTGGCCAGACGGCGTGTCGATGTAATCGTTGATCTCGATGTCGTAGTAGTCGACAGAAATGGTCGTGGGTGCATCCGGAATCAGGTCCGTCTCCCAGACGAAGCCGATCGTACGCGTACGTGCCGTTTCCGGCTCAGGCAGTGCGTTCGGGTTCGTACCGGTGAAAATGTTCACCTGGCCCGCGATGATATCGGGAACGGTGCCCACCTGGCTCGGCAGCATGCCCGTGTTCACACAGCGCTGGAACAGCTCGCTGCCCGGTGCCGGTGGGTTCGGGTTGCCGATCGAGCACGGATCGAGCGTCGCATTGTCGAGACCTGTCGTCACCGGTCGGAACAACTCGCCGATGTTCGCAACGCGAACAGCCTGCTGCTCCATGTAACGGAAACGGAAGCCGTCAACGATTTCCCAGCTGATGCCGGCTTTCCAGGAGTCCGTATCACCCTGCAGATCAAAATCCGAATACCGGTAGCCGAGCTCGAGGCTGACGTTCTGGAAGCCGTCGATATCCTGGGCAATCGGGATGACCGCTTCGGCGAAGACCTCATCGGCGGTGTACTTACCAGCGACGGGCAAGCGATTACCGCCTGCGCCACCCTGGCAGCTTGCCGGAGCTTCTTTGAGGCACTCGTCAGGCGCGGAATTCGCTTCCTCTTCGCGACTCTCGACACCGAACGCAACCGAGATGCCGTCGCTCGCAGTTGGCAGCGACAGATCTTCAAACGTGCCGTCGATCGATGCGTGCCAGACAGTCTGGACGGTCTTGCGGATATCGCTGGCGATAGCGATGAAGAAGCCGCTGTCGCGCTGCGCGTCGGTGATCGAACCGACAGGCCCGAAGATATTGATCGGTGAGCATGGCGCGGCCGTTACGTTGCCGAGCGCATCGATACACTGCGTTGCGCTGACGGTGTTGATGCCGGCCTGGAGGTTGCCCAGATTCGTGAAACCGTCACGTGTCTCCACGAAGTCCGACTCACCCCGCTGGTACGACACGTCATAGCTCCACGCGTCGAAACCGCCTGGCAAGGTGCCACGAACACCGAGCACCATCTGCGAGTAATCGGTATCGAAAATACCGGTACGCGGACCGAGCTCAAGCGTGCGACGGCGGGCCGTCGATGTGAACGCGTCGTTAGCATCGAACACACCGTCACCATTCAGGTCCTGGATGCCGACGGCGCTGAAGCCAAGCGGGTCGGCTGCCAGCGCGGCCTGCAATGCAGCAATGGCATCGAGATCGTCCTGCGTCGGATTCGGCAAGGCCAGCAGATCCGAGAGAGACTGGTTGGTGTCGGTCAGGAACTGCTGCGCGCCCGCATTGAGATCATTGATGATCGTGGTACGTGTCGCGTCCGAGAAGAACGGGTTCTGGACCGGGATCGTAAATGCCGTTCCGAAGGTGCCCGACGGCGCGATCTGGAAATCAGACCGGTTGTTCGAGAACGAGGCACGTGCATACACCTGGGTATCGTCATTGATATCGAATGACGCAACCGTCGTTGCCTGCCAGCGCTCCTGCGGCGTCTGGTAGTAGTTGAACGGGTTGAAGTTGAAGCGCGCGCACTCACCCTGCACGAGGCTGCCGTCGTCGCGGAACTGGTAAGAGTTGCCGCTACGCAGATTCAGCGTCGCCGGGATCGCCGTCGTGGAACCCACACCCGATGAATGAGCCGTTGTGAATTCGGTATTACCCGAGCAGTCGGCGGATGGCTCCGGAGGCGGCGAACCCAGACCGGAACCTGTGGTCGACGAAACGCCGAAGAGACCGAAATCGCGATCCGCAAGAAGGATCGCACCACGTGTGGTCCGTCCACCACCGATCGTGATGTTGCCTCGATCGCCATCAAAGTTAACGCCCATCAACGCATTGATGTAATAGGTGTCCTCGCCGCCCTGCTCCGTGTCGGAATAGCCGAGATCGATTTCAAAGCCCTCAAAATCGTCTCTCAACACGAAGTTCACGGCACCCGACATTGCGTCCGACCCGTACACGGCGGACGCACCGCCCGTAACAACGTCGACTCGCTCAAGCATATTGACCGGAATGACGTCGGTCGAAACGATGCCGTTAATGTCGAATGGCGCGAGGCGCTTGCCGTCGATCAGGATTAGCGAACGCTCCGGCCCAAGGCCACGCAGATCAAGCGTTGCCTGTCCGGCTGTGCCGTTGTTGACGTTCTCACCGTCACCCGGAATGGTGATCGGCAGATCACGGAACACACGCTCGATGTTCGGTGTTTGCTGTTGTGCAATCTCGCTCGCATCGATAGTTGTGATCGGGCTCGCTGAGACAACGTTTTGATTTTTTATTCGCGTACCGGTTGTGATGATTTCCTCGAGAGCTTCGCCCTCGTCGGCCTGGTCCTGTGCAGCGACCGGCGTACAGATGGCCGCAATAGCGCTAGCCAGTACCGCCGACCGAAGCGCTCGGCCGAGTTTCGGATTTCTCTTCATTTCAGATGCTCCCCTCTTTGGTAAAGAGTTGATTTCCCGCCGCACCATGCGACGCGATCATCTGAGCACCCCGAAAATTTGTTGTGAATATGACGCAATTCGCTTAACGCGGCGTTATTGCATCGGCAAATCTGCAACGTTGAAATTTCGCCGCATAACGGCCCATGACAGCAGCGAGAAAGATATCGGTTCGACAGAATCAACATGGCTAAACGACAACGGCGTTCGTGCATCGCTGCACAAACGCCACACGTCGTTTCGGCGCAACAACTTTTTGCGCGCGAATCAAGCCGCGTTATTTCGGAACGCGTTTTCGAGATGCATGCGCAGTGACGCCGTGCCGGTCTTGCGTTGGCGCTGTCGCGGTGAGATGACGACAACCTCCCTCCCCGACGATTCCACAGCGGGCATCAGATCGATCAGCTGGCCAGTGCGCAAGTAAGGCTCGCAGAGGTACTGTGGCAGTCGGCTGATACCGAGGCCGGCAAGGGTGGCTTCGCGTGCCTCCAGAAGACTCGAGACAACGAATTTGGATTTAACCGTCACCGTCGTGAGCTTTTGTCCGCGACCGAAACGCCACGAGTGACGTTCGCGATCTGCAGACTCGACGATGCAGTCATGCATTTCGAGGTCGAAGGGCGTATGCACCGGTCCGTGCCTGTCGGCGTAGTCCGCACTCGCAAATACCGACTGCCGCACATGGCCGATCGTGTTCGACCAACCACCCGAAAAAGTTACAGGTGCAAGTGCAATGCCGATATCGACGGCTTCGATGGCTTCGTCCGTCCACAAAGTGACGGGCATGCGCTCGATGACCAGACCAGGATTGTCGCTCGCAAACTCGCCAAGCGGCGAATCGAGAAAGCGATCAATGATGTCAGGTGGCGCCCCGACGACGATTGGCGCCGCATTGGCGATAACTGAGCCAATGGTGGCCAGGGATGTTGCATTGCGGGCCGATTCGAGTAGCAGCTCGCACTGCTCAAGACAGCGGCGGCCCGCATCCGTGACGGCTATGTGCTTTGGCGTACGGTCCAGCAGCTTGACGCCCAGGTTACGTTCCAGCGAGCCAAGGCGTCGACTGACCGTCGTGCGTTCCATACCAAGGTCAGCTGCACACCTTGAAATACCGCCCGTCTGAACAATTTTCGCGAACAAGGCCAGGTCAGCGACCTGTTTCAATTCGCCATGCATACCACTCCCCCCTCCAAAAGAATTGATGCGTCTATTTTTAAGAGTCCCCGGTTTGGGAAATGGTTGTTGCGATCCGTGCGTTTATCGAACGGCACGTGTGCGATGTGTGCGCATTGTAAAACGTTGCTGATAAGCACCGATTGGAAGGGAACCTGTAGCAGATTCGCGCGGTCAGATTGTTTTGCAGTTGCGGAAATCCGCAAAGGGGAGACTGTGGGGAATAAAAGGCACCGTCCGGAATTGGACAAGTACGACGTGGCCATACTCTCGGCCCTGGCAATCAACACACGCCTGACAACGGTCGAGCTGTCACAAAAGGTTCACCTGTCGCGAACGGCGGTATCGCGCCGTATTACTGCGCTCAAACGCATGAACGTGCTCAACGACTCGGGCGACGTGCTCAATTATGAGTCGATGGGCTTCAAAGTACGCGCCAGTGTGGAGATTACGGCGCCCGGGCAGCCCACCGCCACCCTGAAGCGCAACCTGTTGCAGCGACCCGAGGTATTGAGTGTCGCAGTCATGGCCGGTGACGGCTTGCTGTGCCTCGACGTCATCGCAGTGGATATGGAGCATCTGCACGGCTTCATCGAATCGCTGCAGGAAAGCGGTGACACGACGACAAAGATCGTCTTCGCGGAGGAGAAGTCCCAGCTGACGCTTATTGAGCGTATGCGGCGTCTTAGCGAAGACACGGTTGTAGGACTCGTCCGCGGCTGAGCCTGTTATCCTCGCGGCATGACCCATGCCGACGTTGTCGTGATCGGGGGCGGCGCCGCCGGCCTCATGTGTGCCCTCACTGCGGGACAGCGCGGTCGGAACGTGATCGTCCTCGAGGGATCCAATCGCGTCGGCAAGAAAATCCTGATGTCGGGCGGCGGTCGCTGCAATTTCACCAATCTCTGGTGCGAGCCCGACAACTTCATTTCACACAACCCGCATTTTTGTAAGTCGGCGCTGGCTCGATATACGCAGCACGACTTTGTCGCGCTCGTCGAAAAGCACGCCATTCCTTACCACGAGAAGACACTTGGCCAGTTGTTCTGCGACAACTCGTCCAAGGACATCGTCGCGATGCTGCTCGATGAGTGCGCGGCCGCGGGGGTGCGTATCGAGACGCAATGTTCCATCAGCCGCATTGGTGGCACCGGGCCCTATTCTATTCAGACCGACGAGGGTCGCTTTACGGCGGACTCTCTCGTGATCGCCAGTGGCGGACTATCGATTCCAAAAATGGGCGCATCAGGGTTTGGCTACGAGGTCGCCAGGCAGTATGGCCTCAATGTCTTCGACACTAACGCAGCGCTTGTGCCGTTTACGCTGACCGGCGCACTTCATGAGCTCGCTACGCGCTTATCAGGCGTGAGCACGCGGGCAACCGTTTCCTGCGACGGGACCGCGTTTACTGAAGACATCCTGTTCACGCATCGAGGTCTTAGTGGTCCGGCGATGCTGCAGATCTCAAGTTACTGGCAGCCAGGTAAGGAGATCGCGATTGACCTGTTGCCAGGGCACGACGCCGGCAGGCTGTTGCTCGAGGCCAAGGAAGGGCAACCTCGCACCAGGCTTCGCCGGCTGCTCGCCAATCATTTTCCGAAAGCGCTCGTCGACGAACTGCAGACCCTGTGGTTCGCGGAGCATGCGGAGACGCCGCTGCAAGGCATTCGCAACGAGGCGCTCGTTGAATTTGGAGCGAGATTGCAGGATTGGCGCATCAAGCCTGCCGCCACCGAGGGATATCGGACGGCCGAGGTGACGCTCGGCGGCGTCGATACGAGCGAACTCTCATCACAGACAATGGAATGCAATAAGCACCCGGGACTCTACTTTATTGGTGAAGTCGTCGATGTCACGGGCCACCTGGGCGGCTTCAATTTCCAGTGGGCGTGGGCGTCAGGCCACGCAGCCGGACTCGCCGTCTGATCCGACCCCGCGACAGCTGCTAACCTTTTGCATTGCACCCGCATCCAAGGGGTATGACGGCAGCGATGAAGACTGACGGCCCACCGTCTAAAGCCGATTTCCACCGCGTGATCAACGCGCGTTCGGACCGGTGGTATTCCGCGTGCCTGAAAATCACGCGAGACCCCGATCTTGCCGCGGACGCGGTGCAGGATGCGCTGTTGAATGCGTGGCACAAGCGCGAGCAGTTCCGTCACTCTGCGCGGCTCGATACCTGGATACATCGCATTGCCGTTAACGCGGCGCTAGGACTGCTTCGCAAGGCGCGTCCCGGTACTTTTGAAGCGCTCGAAACGGACGTCGAGAGCGGGGAATCGGGACCCGAGCAGCGGCTGCAGGACTTCGAACTCGAGAGCGAACTCGCCGCCAATCTTGCGAGGCTGACGGATATCGAAAGAGTCTGTTTCGTCCTCAAGCACCTCGAGCAATGGCGGGCCCGGGAAATCGCGGAAGAACTCGGCACCAATGAGGGACGCGTCAAACAGGCTGTATTTCGCGCTGTGCGAAAGCTGCAGGACAGCATGCAGAACATGACGAGAGCACTGGCATGACTGACAACACTGACAAACTGATCGCCGCTTACCGCGACGACACTCATTCTCCACCGCCGCACGTAGTTGCCCAGTGGCATGACGCGATCGACGAGGCCGCAGCCTTGGAACAGGGCAGGAAACGGTCATCGTCTCGCAGTTGGCATCCAACATCGTTCTTTATGGGCATGGCAATTGCTGCGGCGCTCGCGCTTGGCATCGCGATCGGATTCATCGTTGGCGGCACAGACGCGCCTGATGAGCCCGCGATTATGGTCGTTGCACTCCCTCAGGAAGACGTGCCGATTGCCTTGTCGCGCGGTCTGCAGGTGCACTTCCGTGACAGTCGGGCACAGATTCTCTCACTGGACGATACGACAGATCGCAGTGACCTGGTCTGGCGCATCGTCGAGGACAATCGACTGTTCGAAGCCGCGGCGACACGGGAAGACGCACCCCGTGTTGCGCGTGTGTTGCGCGCGATTGAGCCAGTGCTGTTGCGGCTCGCGGCCGAGGATCTCACCGACGAGGAACTCGCGGCCCTGCAGGCGCAAATCGCGTTCGAAATGAACGTAATGCTAACGAAACTCGCAAGACGGTCATCTGATGATTCACAGACGACCTGATTTAAGGATGTACTCATGAAACGAAATCTGAAAATTGTTGCTGCTCTTTTTGCGCTGATGTTTGCGAGTGACGGTCTTGCGCAGTCCGCTGATGAAGACCGCGAGGAATTACGGCTGGCAGCACTTGAGGCGCTGATCAGCGCACCCGCGGAGCGCGCACTGCCCATCGTCGACAAAGTACTTGCCGGCGACCACAGCGAAGAGCTGAAAGAGCGTGCGCTATTTATTCTGAGCCAACTCGACACACCAGAGGCGCAGTCGCGGCTCATGGGTTTCGCCCGCGAAGGCCAGGGTGAACTGAAACTCGAGGCCATTCGCATGGTTGGCATTAGCGGCGACGGACAGGCGATGTCAGGACTGGAGGACATCTATCGCAACGGTGATAGCGACACACGAGAGGCTGTTCTCGAAGCCTACCTGATCGCCGATGACGAGGACGCCGTCTTCGCCATTGCCTCGTCGACCGAAGATGAAGAAGAATTTTCGAACGCCGTCGAAATGCTCGGGGCAATGGGCGCAACGGCCAAGCTTCGGGAACTGCGTGAACGCGCCGGCCTGTCGGAGTCACTCATCGAGGCTTACGCGATCTCGGGGGACTCCGAGACCTTGCGCCAGCTCGCCCTCGACAAAAGCGACCCTGACACCCAGCAACTGGCTATCGAAGGCCTCGGCATTGTCGGAGACGATGGCGTCGGTGAGCTACTCGTGAGTATTTATCGAGACTCCGAGTCGGAGGACGTCAGAGACGCGGTAATCCACGGCCTCATGATTGCGGATGACGATGGCGCGATGCTTGAGCTCTACCGCAGCGCCGCAACGTCCGCAGAAAAGCAGCAGATTCTCGAACTACTGGTCGCGATGGACAACGAAGAAGTCTGGAACCTCATTGACGAGGCCCTGGAGGGACTACTGTGAAGCGCCTGTTGATGATCAGCACAGTCCTGCTGTTCGCATGGATCCCGGCCCTTGCCCAGACAGGCGAGCCGGAATCTGCAGACGGCTGGTTCAAGTGGCAGATTATCGATGGCGAGAGTGCCGGGATGCTGCTGTACGTGCGCAAGCAGCAGGACCAGACAGTGCGCGTTGCCGTGTCCGGTCATAACTGCGGCGTCCCGCGACGCGTTCAGGCAACCGACCTTGGCGACATCTCCACTGACGATGCGGTTTCGATGCTCCTCGAGATTGTCATGAACGACGATCTCGATCAGGACGTACGCGAACAGGCCATGTTCGGCCTCGCACAGTCCGGCTCCGATCGTGCATTTGACACCCTCGACCGGCTTATTTTCGGAGGCTAGTTACTCGACGGGCACCAGGAGTCGAGACCAGTCGACCTCGGTCCGGACAGTTTCGAGATCCCTGAGGAACGGGTACTGGTCGTGAAGCAGCGGGAGATCTCTTTCGAGCTCATCAACAACCCGCAGCAGTGAGCCCTCGTACCTGGCGTTGCCAAGAGGTGACCTGCCAAACTGGTGCAGGTATCGAACTTCGCCGAGGTAGTTCGCTTTGCCGGCTTCGACTGTGAATGGGACGAGGAAATCGTGAGCGTAGTAGTTGGTCGTCCCGCAATAGATACTGCGGTACCAGAATTCGTAGTTACCAGCGGGCACGACCGTCGCTTGCACGTAGCCAACGCCATCCGGAACTTCGTAGTCATAAGGGTCTGACGCCTTCCGATTCCTGCTCAGATCCGGGATAGCGACCAGGTCGCCGACAAACTTCTTGGCGTCTTCACCGACCCGTTGGTAGAGCAGGCTGTAGCCCTGGCAGCGGAAATATTCCGACCCGACGCCGGTGCCGGGAAATACGGACAGCTCGCCCTGGTAGTACCCTGCCATCGCCGAAGATGCGACGACGACGCCATGAGTCTCGCTGTCAAAGACCGGTTCGGCACCGCGCTCGACCGGCTGCATCGTCACGGTACCTGTACAGGCGGTCAGAACGCACGCCATCAGCAGAACTAAGGCTGTTTGCTTCACATTTATCTCCCATAACCAAACGGCACATGATCCGGCGATATTCCGGGAACGCATATAGGTATAACGAAGCCGTCTGGTGATCTTCTTGTTCTCGATTTGACCCTATATAGACTCGGCGTCCTTATGAATGCAAACGTCGAATCACTCTTCCCGGGCCAGGACGATGTCTATGACAGCATCACTGACCTGATCCCCGGCCCCGCCAACCCGACGCCGATGGTTCGCCTCGGCGAGCGCTTCAACGCGCATGACGACCTCGATCTCCTCATCAAGCTCGAGGGCATGAACCCGTTCGGATCAATCAAGGACCGTACGGCATCGTTCATGTTGCGAGGCCTGAGTCTTCAGGATGGCCAGGCACTGGTTGAGCCGTCCGCCGGCAACACCGGTATCGCGCTGGCTGCTCTCGCTAATGCACAGGGCACGCCCATTGAAATCGCGGTCCCGGACGGCACGCCCGAGGAGAAGAAGGCACTGCTGCGCTTCCTGGGCGCGGAGCTGATCGAGGTCGAGGACGAACTGTGCCCGATCTATCCGTCAGAGGGCGCGCGCGGCGTGGTCAAGAGCATGGTTGAGAGCGAGGCCTACGAAGGAAAGTACGTCAGTCCGAACCAGTACGAAAGCGAGCTGAACGTTGCCGCGCACTACCACACGACTGGTCCTGAAATCTGGCGCCAGACCGGTGGTCGTATCGATGCATTTTTCGCGGCTATTGGGACGGGCGGCACGATTACCGGCGTGGGCCGGTTCCTGAAGGAACGCAACCCTGCGGTCAGGATCATTGGCGTCGAGCCTGCAACCCGGCACCACAAGCTGTCCGGAATGAAACGTGTAACAGGCCTGCCCGAGGAGCACTTTCCGAAGATCCTCGATCGCGATGTTGTCGACGAGTACATCTCGGTAGCTGACGACGACGCGTTCAATGCGGGAATCCGGGTTGCACGAACGGACGGTGTGATGGTCGGACCGACGACCGGCGCACTGCTGCATGCTGCGCTCGAGTGGGGCAAGGAGAACTCGGGTACTGCTGTCGTTGTTTCCGGCGACAACGCCGCGAAGTACATCTCGTCCTACGCGGACTACCTATAACGACGCGATCGTTCGGCCGAACTCTTCGACCTTGTCCCAATCCGTAAACTCGACCACCTGGGTCGGGTCTGTCGGGCCTTTGCCCATCCAGAGGATGAAGCGAATCATCGTGCGGTCGAAGGGCCCCAGCGCGGGATAGTCGATCTTGCCGGCGAACACGGCCAGGTGCTGGGGCTGCCAGTCGATCTTGCGCAGAAATTTCTGCAGGTAGGGATTCGTTTCCGGCGTGTTCTTCTCCGGCTTGCGCGCGACGACATTGACCGAGAACAAGGCGTTCGTCTTGCTCTCGAGCACTGCCTGGTTGCGGGCAATAAACTCGTTGACCACCTTCTGGTGCTTGCCGTAGCGAATGCTCGCGCCGATCACGATCTTGTCGAAATCCAGCCCGTCAAGTGACGGGGTCTCGGCGAGATTACGAATCTCGACGCTGCCGCCTGTGGCCTCAATGACGGACTTGATTCGACCGCATATTTCGATCGTGTGGCCATCCGTCGTCGAGTACAGGATAAGTACTTTTGCCATGTGAAATCTCCGCGACTAATCTAGCACGCATGGACGAGCTTTCCGACATCGAGCAGATTCGCAATCTGCTGCAAGAAATTCACGATCGGGCTCGATCGCTCGAGGAGAAGTATGCGGAAGACCTGGCTAACGTTCACCCCGAATTTCGCGAAGGCGCCTATAACCTCGTTCACTATCTTGCGCTTCGCAAGACGGACACGGAATCGCTGCGCACGTCGCTACGCCGGCTGGGCCTCTATTCGCTGGCGCATGCCGAACGGAATGTCCTCGGCGCCGTCAGCGCAGTGCAACGAGCCCTGGATGCGCTGACCGGTGCCGCCGTAGCAGACCCAGCCGAACTCGCCCGCGATATCAAGGCAGAGAATCCTTCATCAGCCGACCATCGCAGGTCGATACTGGGCCCAAGCCCGACTGACCGTGATGTCAGCATCATGGTGACACTGCCAACCGAGGCGGCTGAGAATCGTGAGCTCGTCGCAGGGATGATCGCCGCGGGCATGAACGTGTCACGAATCAACTGTGCGCACGACACCGCGGAAACCTGGGCTCGCATGATTGCCAACGTGCGCGACGCGGCCAGGGAAGCGGGGACCGAATGTCGCATCATCATGGATCTCGCGGGACCCAAGCTGCGCACCGGTGTCCTGAAGCCGGGGCCGCGTGTCATCCATATTCGACCCAAGCGTGACCCGCGGGGACGAGTAATTGCGCCGCGCCGCATTCGCCTGATTCCTGACGACACGCTGCAACGCGGCACCAAGATGGCCGTTATCCCGGTGCCGAGAGAATGCACGGAGTTTGCCCGCGTGGGCGACGAGATTCGCTTCCGCGACACACGCGGCAAGAAACGCCGTCTGCTTGTCGCGCAAAAGGACGAGAAAGGTATTGTGCTCGAGTCGTTCCAGGGCTCGTATATTTCCACCGGCACCAAACTGACGCTATGCCGGACCGATGTCGGTGAGAAACTCGAGTATCGTGTGGGCGAGCTGCCGGCGGTGGAGCGGCCCTTGTTTCTGAGTGTCGGCGACACACTGGTTATTCACGCGGATAACCGTCCCGGCGAGCCCGCGAAAGAAGATGCCGATGGGGTCATCATCGAGCCAGCGCACATCGCGTGCCAGCAGCCCGAGGTGTTCGCTTACCTGGTTCCGGGAGAAGCTATTTCACTGAACGACGGAAAGATCTCCGGAACCATCACGGACGTCAACGAAGAACGTATCCACGTACAAATTACCAAGGCAAAGCCGACCGGCAGTCGGCTGCGCGGCTACCGCGGAATGAACTTCCCGTCGAGTGACATCCTTCTGCCCGGCCTGACCAATACCGACAAAAGCAATCTTGAATTCGTTGCGCAACACGCCGACGCAGTCAGTTTGTCGTTCGTCAAGAAACCGCAGGACGTAGAACTGCTGCGCGAAGAACTGGATCGACTCGGCGCGGATCAGCTTGGGCTCGTCATCAAGGTCGAGACCAAAAAAGGATTCAAGAGCTTGCCGCGCGTGATGCTTGCTGCCATGCGCCGCTACCCGATCGCGGTGATGATCGCGCGCGGCGACCTCGCCGTCGAATGTGGTTGGGCACGTCTCGCCGAGCTGCAAAAAGAGATTATCTGGACCTGCGACGCAGCCCGCGTGCCCGTCATCTGGGCAACGCAGGTTCTCGAGAATGAGGCCAAGAAGGGCCTGCCGTCACGTGCCGAGATAACTGACGCAGCCGAGTCTCAGCAAGCCGACTGCGTCATGCTCAACAAGGGGCCGCACATACTGGCGGCGATTCGTACGCTCGACAGTATCCTACGCCGCATGCAGTCCTTGCGTCACCGCAAGACCGCCTGACGCGTCGGCGCGCAGCTTCGCCTGCGCTGCCGCCAACCTTGCGACCGGTACCCGGGGTCCCGAGCACGATACGTAGTTCAGGCCGACATCATGGCAGAACTGGATCGAGTAGGGGTGACCACCCTGCTCGCCGCAGATACCAATCTTGAGATCTTCGCGCTGCTCGCGCCCGCCCTTGACAGCCATCTTGATGAGTTTGCCGACGCCTTTGACGTCGAGAACCTCAAACGGGTTGTCCTGGAGCACACCGGACTCGTTGTACATCGGCAGGAACTTGTTCTCGGCGTCCTCGCGTGAGAACGAGAAGGTTGCCTGCGTCAGATCGTTGGTACCGAACGAGAAGAACTCAGCGACACCAGCCAGATGCCAGGCGCGCGTGCATGCGCGGACAGTCTCAACCATCGTGCCGAACTTGAACTTGATCTTCTTGCCGTGTTCAGCCTCGAGTCTCGCGACGATCGCATCCGCCGTGTGTTTAACATGCGCGATTTCCTGCAGCGTGATGACCTGCGGAACCATGATCTCGGGCAATACGTCCACGCCCTTGTCGGCGCACTCCATGGCGGCCTCGAGTATCGCCTGAATCTGCATTTCGTAGATTTCGGGATACGTGATACCGAGACGGACACCGCGGTGGCCAAGCATCGGGTTCACTTCTTCGAGCTCGCGAACCTTGCGCAACATGCGTTCCTT
>JAAUXZ010012666.1_pt1 | contig 31244 bp, 29 predicted proteins | sample 7278131 | NCBI WGS metagenome assembly JAAUXZ01 (sample SAMN14350119, study PRJNA611818) | marine sediment metagenome | isolation source: surface marine sediment (3m) | place: French Polynesia: Moorea | collected 2018-08 | reverse complement strand
GTTGCGTGTAGTGGTGCCCGTTATCAATGATAACCAGGTCATTGGATACATGGAATTAGGCAAGGAACTCGAGGTTATTTTAGACAACTTGTCCGAAAAACATGATGTTGAGGTCGCCTTTTTAATCGATAAGACTGTCTTGAACCGGCAGCAATGGGAAGAGAATCAAGGCCCATTACAGAACCAATATCCCTGGGAACACTTTGAAGAGGCCGTGCTCAGTTATGCATCCCATCCGGCGTTATCTAAGATTCTGAAGGGATTCTCGCTGCACGGTATCCCAGGTCATGATCATCTCCATCCGGTTGAAGATGTGCATCACCTTATTAATAGCGAACTGCGTCATCAACACGAGCATGAACGAGGCAGCACTTACGAAATTAATTTTGAGAACTCCACTGCATCCTTAACTGATATCAGCATGGAAGATGCTGCGGGTCAGCATAATACTCACTTGATTCTGGTCCATAATATTTCACCCTTCGTGAGTACATTCAAGCAATGGATGAGTGTTTCCACTGCTGCCGCCACCCTGGTTTTTATCCTGCTCATCAGCTTCCTGTACACCGTGCTTAAACGTGTGGATAGTGCGGTTTTCATTCAGGAACAGGCATTGAAAGAGAGTACCGATCGCCTGGATAAAGCAAGAGTGGTAAATAATGACGGTATCTGGGACTGGAACCTGAAAACCCAGGAAGTTACTTTTGATGACCGTTACTACACCATGGCAGGATATGAACCTAATGAATTTCCCTCCAGTTATCAAAACTGGCGCCAACGACTCCATCCCGATGATTTAGTCATGGCGGAACAGGCCGCCAGGGACTTTATTGAAGGACGCCTGGAAAAATTCGATATTGAATTCCGTTTTCTGCGCAAGGATGACTCTTACATGTGGATCCGTGCTCGCGCGAAAATATTTGCCTACGATGAAGACGGCAAACCGTTGCGTATGGTGGGAACCCATGCTGACATCGGGGATCGTAAACACGTCCAGGATTCGCTCTCACAAAGTGAAGAAAAATACCGTTTATTGGTCGAAAACCAGTCTGATCTGGTGGTGGAAATCGATACCCAGGGTCAATTCCAGTTTGTCAGCCCTTCCTATTGTCGTCTTTTTGGCAAAAGTGAAGAGGAATTACTGAATAACACGTTTATGCCCCTGGTTCATGAAGAAGACCAGGAACCGACAGCCAAAGCCATGGAGGCGCTCTATGAAGCGCCATACACCTGTTACCTGGAACAGCGGGCCATGACTGTTGAGGGCTGGCGTTGGTTGGGATGGCTGGACAATGCCATCCTCGATGAAAAGGGTGAGGTCAAATCGATTATCGGGGTAGGACGTGATATTACCGAACGCCGCCAAATCGAACAGCAACTCAAGGAAAGTGAAGAAAAATTTTCCAAGGCTTTCTATCAGCAGGATATCGCCATGGAGTTGGTGGACCTGGATGCGGGTACCAGAATGGATTTCAACGACAAGTACTGCGAAATCACCGGCTACAGTCGCAAGGAGCTTTTGAATTCCAATATCTATGAAAAAAATTTATGGCTCAACCCGGAAGGTCAGTTAAAAGCTGCCGATGAATTGAGAAATACGGGATCCATCAGTGAGTTTCCGATGGATATCGTGCAAAAGTCAGGTGCCCGAAAAAACCTGTTGCTATCCGCAACACTGCTCAACCTGGAACAAGGCAAGAATATCGTTATTGCCACCTTGATCGACGTGACGCACCTGAAAGCCGCAGAACGGGCATTGCGGGAGAGTGAAGCCCGTTTTCGTATCGTGTTTAACCAGCAATACCAGTTCATGGCCATTCTCTCCCCTGAAGGCATCACACTGGAAATTAACAATTTACCACTCGAAACCACCGGATTTCGTCGCGAAGATTTCATCGGTAAACCTTTCTGGCTGACTCCTGCCTGGAAACATCTGCCAGAGTGGACATCGATTTGGCAACAACGCCTGGAAAAGGCCGCTGAATCAGTCACCCCGATACGGACGGAAGATGTCTACCAAACCGCAGAAGGTGATACCCGATATGCAAATTCCACCACCTCTGCTATAAAGGACAGCCATGGTCACTTGATGTTCTATTTGGTTGAAGGTGCCGATATCACGGACCGTCGCCTCACTGAAAAGCAACGTGATGGTTTACTCAAGGAGGTACAGCAACTAAACGTCAACCTGGAGTTACGCGTGAAACAACGAACCGCTGAACTCAAAGCCGTTAACAAGGAACTGGAAGCCTTTTCTTATTCTGTATCCCATGACCTCCGCGCCCCACTGCGCTCCATCGATGGCTTTAGCATGGCCTTGCTGGAAGATTATGGCAATAAACTGGATGAAGAAGGTCAAGATTATCTTGATCGTGTCCGTAAAAGTGCGCAGCGCATGGGGCAACTGATTGATGATTTATTACAGTTATCAAGAGTTAATCGTGATCACATCTCGCCTAAAGAGGTTGATCTGGCACCATTGGCTGAGAAGGTCATCGATGAACTCAGCAGCGGAGAGCCTGACCGCAAGGTAGATTTTAAGGTGGGTAAAGACTTAACAGTAGAGGGCGATCCACGCTTGTTGCGTGTCATGCTGGATAACCTGATCGGTAATGCCTGGAAATTTACGGCCAAACAGCCACAGGCTGAAATTGCCTTTGATCGATGTAAGGATAACCCCCAGGTTTTCTTTATAAAAGACAATGGTGTAGGCTTTGACATGAAACACGCAGATAAACTGTTCGGGGCGTTTCAGCGCTTGCACCGGGTTACAGACTTCCCGGGTACAGGTATTGGTCTGGCCACCGTACAAAGAATTCTAAACCGCCATGGCGGAAAGGTATGGGCCGAGGCAAAACTCGGAGAGGGCGCAGTATTTTACTTTTCGCTCGTCCGTACTAAAAAGACGAAGAATCACCAACAAAAGCAGCATGGAGTATCGTAGTATGCAGCAAAAAACTTTATTATTAGTAGAAGATAATCCCGATGATGAAGCGTTAACCATTCGGGCGTTAAAAAAACATAATCTGGCCAATGAAATTGTCGTTGCACGGGACGGCCAGGAAGCATTAGATTATCTCTTTGCAGAGGGAGATTACCGCGAGCGGGATATGTATCAACTGCCCCAGGTCATTTTGCTTGACCTGAAATTACCCAAACTGGACGGGCTCGACGTGCTGGAGAGGATCCGTAAAAACCCTATCACCGAACATGTTCCCGTGGTGGTATTAACCTCATCCAATGAACAACAGGATAAGGTTCAATCCTATAATCTTGGGGCTAATAGTTATGTTCGTAAACCGGTAGATTTTGAGCAATTCATCGAAGCGGCCCGACAACTCGGTTTATTCTGGTTAGTCCTTAACGAGGTCCCATATGGCTGAAGGCCGTAGCCATATGATCAGGGTTTTGATTGTCGAAGACTCTGAAGATGATGCGATGCTGTTATTACGACAGTTGCGTCATGGTGGCTACAAACCCATATCAAAGCGCATCGACTCCGCGGTTGAGATGCAAACCGCCCTGGAACAGGAACATTGGGACCTGATTATTACCGATCATAATATGCCTGGTTTTAATTCAACAGAGGCACTGGAACTGGCCCGGGCGCATGATCCCAATATACCGTTCATCCTGGTCTCCGGTAGCATCGGTGAGGAAATTGCAGTAGACGCCATGAAATCAGGTGCTCATGATTATGTCATGAAGGGCAACCTGACCCGTTTAATTCCTGCCATTGGGCGTGAACTACGCGAGGCCAAAAATCGACGTGAACACCAGGCGGCACAGGCCAAGATCAAACACATGGCCTTTCATGACAGTCTCACAGGATTAATCAATCGGGCTGAATTTGAACACCGACTCATGAATGCACTGGAGATGAGTCAGCAAAACAATGACCTTCATGCCCTCCTGTATATCGATCTTGATCAGTTTAAGGTGGTCAATGACAGTTGCGGACACTTGGCGGGTGATGAATTATTACGCCGCCTCTCCCGGCGATTACAGAGCAGCATTCGAGACAGTGATACTCTGGCCCGTTTAGGCGGAGATGAATTTGGCCTCTTGTTGAATAATTGCCCACTGGATAAAGCAGAATCGATTGCCCATGAACTGCTTGAACATATCAGGAACTACGTTTTTATCTGGGGCGACAGAACTTTCAAGGTCGGTGCCAGCATTGGCCTGGTACAGATTACCGGGGAAAAAGAGATTGCCGAGATTTTAAGCCTGGCGGACATGGCCTGTTTTGCTGCCAAGGACCGGGGTAGAAATCGCATCCACATCCATACTGAAAGCGATGATGAACTCACCCTTCGTCGAGGCGACTTACAATGGCTGCAACGCTTACAGGAAGCCATGGCGAATAATGGCTTATTACTCTACAGCCAACTCATCAAAGACTTGCGGGGTACAAACTCTCATCATGAATTACTGCTGAGAATGATAGATGATGACGGAGGAATCATTACACCTGATCGTTTCATCCCGGCTGCCGAACGCTTCAACCTGATGCCTGAAATTGATCGCTGGGTAATCCATCATGCCTGTGAACAAATCCATTTGAAAAGAACGACCGAACCAAATGCAGCGCGCACTTTAATTTTTGTAAACCTATCAGCGACCTCGCTGAGTGATGATACCTTGGCGGATTACATCAAAACCGAGTTAGAAACATTTGACCTGGCACCCGAATGGCTGGGATTTGAAATCACCGAAACGGCGGCAATAGCGGATTTTGACTGTGCATTGACCATGATCAATACACTCAGGAAGCTCGGCTGCAAGGTATCTCTGGATGATTTCGGAACCGGGATGAGTTCCTTTTCGTACCTCAAGTCATTAAAAGTCGATTTTATCAAAATTGATGGTAGTTTCGTCCGTGCCATGTTGGAAGACCCCATGGATTACTCGATTGTGCAAGCGGTCAATACGATCGGTCATATCGCGGGTATAAAAACCATCGCTGAATTCGTTGAAACGTTGGATATTCAAGAAAAACTGGTTGAACTCGGGATTGATTATGCCCAGGGCTATGCCATTCAAAGGCCGAAGATTTTCAGTTCTATCCCACCGTCCCAAAGAGCTTAACAACTTCATAGGCGCCACCTCCAAACAGATCCAATCATTCCCGTTGGAGGCTGATATAATCGAGACTTTCTATCTTCAACAGCATTCACTCTGAATAGTCTTTAATAAAATGTCAAAGCCATATTCACATGTCGCCAGAAAACGCTTTGGCCAACATTTTTTGAAGGACCACACTATTATTAGCAGACTGGTGCAAGCCATCCGTACGTTACCCGACCAGCATATTATTGAAATTGGTCCCGGTCAGGGAGCCCTCACCTTTCCCTTGCTGCAACAATGCAGAAAAATGATAGCCGTTGAACTGGATCGAGACTTGATAGAGGACTTAAAGCAACAGAGTCGACACTTTGGTGAACTGGAGCTGATCAACCAGGATATTCTTCAGTTGGATCTTAAAGAAATTAATGCCGACCCACCTTTTCGCTTGGTTGGAAACCTGCCTTATAATATTTCTACGCCGTTGATGTTTCATCTGCTCGAATACCCTGCACTCATTGAAGATATGCACTTCATGGTGCAAAAAGAAGTGGCACAAAGAATCATCGCGCAACCCAATAACAAGCACTACGGGCGCCTCTCCGTCATGATGTCTTATTACTGTGCCAGTGAAGTGTTGTTCGAGGTACCGCCTTCCGCCTTCTCACCACCACCGAAGGTGGATTCCGCCATCATTCGACTCAAGCCACATGTTCAACCCGAGGTCCAGGTAGACGATATTCAACGCTTACAACAAGTTGTTAAAACATCATTTAATCAACGCCGTAAAACGATCAGTAATTCGTTAAAAACCCTGATTGACCGGGCATCGCTGGAACGCATGCATATCAATCCTTCCGCCCGAGCGGAAAACTTAACGCTGGCAGAATTTGCCCTTATTTCACAAAACCTGAATCAAAACTTATGACCGCAAGCCTTTCGATTATCAGCGCCATGGATGAAAACCGTTTAATTGGAAACAAGAATACCCTACCCTGGCATTTACCCGCCGACCTGGCTTTCTTTAAAAGAACCACATTGAATAAACCCATCCTGATGGGACGTAAAACCTATGAATCCATAGGTCGTCCTCTGCCCGGTAGACGCAACATCATCATCACCCGTAATACGGGTTACGAACAATCCGGTTGCGAGATTGTGGCCAGCATTGATGAAGCACTGGTTATGGTCAATGATCAACCGGAGGTTATGTTAATTGGGGGTGCCAGCCTTTATGAACAAACCATCAACCAGGCCACAAGGCTTTATATCACCCAAATCCATGCTCAATTTGAAGGGGATGCCTGGTTTCCGGAAATAGACCCCATACGCTGGCAGGAAGTCTGGCGCGAAGCGCACCAGGCTGATGCCAAAAATCCCTGCGATTATTCATTTGTAAAATATTTGTTACGGAAATGACATTTCATCGGTTTATATTTGCCTTTCATCTTGAAATTTGATTATATGATCGTCCGAGAAGAGAGACATCGCTATGGAGACAGATAAAATGGAAAGTCGTACTTATATCATCGGAAGAGAAGGTCATATCTATCTGGATGACAAGACTGTGAGTAAACAGCATGCAGAGATCCAGATTATGAATGGTGAGATTTACCTGCGCGATCTGGGTTCAACCAACGGGACTTATCTGGTTAAAAATAATCGGCTAGTGGCTTTTGCTGAAGGTTACGTCCAACTGAACCAACCGGTTGTCATTGGGAATAAACAGTACACCATAAAAAGACTACTGGAAATGGCGGGTGCCATCGCCGCCTGATTAACTGATAACGACCTTCAACAACTTCGTCATTACTGACGCGCTTTTTGACTGATACGTTCGCTGATAAATTCAGCGGCCTGGTCTACTGTTTTTTTCACGTTTTGTTCCATGGCATCTAATTCACCCGGCGCAAGGTAATACACCATATCGATCTCATGACGGATATAACGCGAGGGTAAGCGTGTCAGCGCATAACAAGCGACATCGAGAAAAAACTCTTCATCCGCATCAGTATAACGTCCTACCAACTGGCGACTGATATAGTCGAATACCAGGTGTTCATAATAGTTATACAGACTCGCAAAATTCATTATTGCCTCTTTTTTATATTCCCAGTAAAGCGCCACCTAACAACCAGGGCCAATAAATCCCTTCTTTTTCTTCAGTCGCCGGTTGCATTTGCTCAAACAATACCTGCTCTTCGGCATTTAACAGACCAGGGACTGGTTTGGCGTCATCAACTTTAACCTTGGTATCGGCTGTCGCAACGGCGTACTGACCCAGTGTTAATTCTCCCCTGACACCTTCTTCATCTTCCAACGTGATCAAACCATCCAGGACCACCGTGTGTAAACGCACATCAGCATCATTCCGCCGGGCCGACTGCTCACAATCATTAGCCTGGCATAACTTAACCACGTAATCCGTCCCTCGTACACCAATCGTCAATACACCGGTATGAAATCGATAAACACTCAAAGGATTAGCCCCTATGGATCCGGTAATCTTCCGTAATCCCCCCTTGATCAAATCGATGATACTGGTGCTGCCAGATTCAAAGCCTGACTTCATCTGGTATTCGGTAATACGCACCGAGCTGTCTGGTTTAACCCGCATTTCAGCGCCATCAATCATTTTGACGACCAGTTCCGCTCCCTTGGCTGTCGACAGGCGATCGCCTTCGTAAACAATAGACTTTTCTATCAGTCGATTTTCCTTGCCATTTTTATCGGTCGAGGTCGCAAATCCTTTAACGGTATCAATAGTACCGACCTGCTCGAAGGTAATGACTTCTCCCTGCATAATACGTTTAACAGTTACCAATTTGAGTCGCTGGCCTTCAATGAGACGTCCCGTGTACTGATTGAATGCATAAGGATTTAATTCCTTGATCTTTTGCTTGATCTGGGGCCATAACGCTTGATGTTCAGGGTAAATCTGCCCCACCAGCATTTCCAACGATTGATTGGGACCTACTCTCATTATTGCACGAGAAGATTCAGCCAATTCATAGCTTGCTTCATCTGCATACACTGGAACCAGGCTTATTAAAGCCATCAATAGGCTTGCCAAAAAACCAGTCATTATTCGTCGCCTAGTCATTGTTATCTCTCCATCTGTTGTGTCAGTTTTTCCACTTTTTCCAGTGCCAAACTGACCAGCCGCGTGGCTACTTTTAGAATATTTAAATCACCCTGTTCAAAAGAGGCTTCAGAGGTATGGTTCACTACTTCTATGGCTCCAATCACCTTATCCTGAACGAATAAAGGCACACACATTAAAGAGTGTGTATGGAAATCAAGACTTTCATCAATCACCGAAGACCAGTGTTTGGAGTTATGCACATCCTCGATCAGGATACCCTTGGCATGCTTGATCGAATTACCCACGACTCCGGTATCGATACCCATGCGATGATTGAGCAAATGATCCTGTGCCTCTCCTATCACGGCTACAAATTCCAACTCCTGGTTGGCTTCATCCACCAGAATTAAAGAACCATTCTCGGTGTTACAGGTATGCATAACCAAAGCCAGCAGTTGATTTAAAATTTCAGGTAAATCAACACCCTGGTCAATAGACTGTGTGGTTTCACAGAGTTCGTTTAAAACACGAAATGCCTGCTGATGCCGCGAGAGATTTTTACTGACTTGCTGGTTCCTTTTTTTAAGCAGCTCATTCTCATCGCGCAATATTTGAATGATGTCACGCCGATTGATAGCCATCTCAGGATATTTTTACATTTATAACCAATACTTTAGGACATAAATGACAAAATAACAGGGCTAAACAACCCGTTTGAGAGAATTCAGATAAATAACCATGACCAGCGGATAAAAAGCTCTTTTTGATGCTTAAAAGGAGCGGTCTACCCGCGTATTAAGAGGAGCGTGAAAATCGATTAACGAGTTGATTTCCGTGGGACAAGGGTGCCAACATCACAGGATAAACTGAACCAACGTGGTGTTTTTTTATCGATACGTAAGGCCGTGATACGCCCACCCCATAAACAGCCACTATCCAGTGCGAAACAGCTTCCATATTGATTGGTTGGCAAGGTCGACCAATGCCCAAATACAATCCTATTATGTTTAATAGCCGTCTGTTTAAATTCAAACCAGGGCTTTACCTCATCCGAATTTAATCGACTGGGCGCTCCTTTAGTAGACAGGTCAAGACTCTTATCACTCTTCAAATATCGCATACGGGTAAACACATTAGTGATAAAACGCAATCGGTCGATCGATTCCAGTTCATCATTCCACTGTGCAGGCTTGTTACCGTACATGTGATGTAAAAATTCGGTTATTTGCGAGCTGCGCAGTGCAGTCTCTACTTCTTTTGCGCGTTGGCAGGCATCGCCAATGGTCCAACCCGGGTAGATGCCCGCATGAACCATGGCGAAGTTAAATTCGATTTCATGATGAATTAACGGGCGAAAACGCAGCCACTCCAATAATTCAACACAATCGGGAGCCTCCAATATCGGTAGCAAGGTGTCGTTGGAGCGGAGCTTGGTCCCATTATAATGAGCGGCCAGCAGGTGCAAATCATGATTGCCCAACACCGTGATGGCGCGATCTCCCAGATCTCTGATAAATCGTAAAGTTTCCAGGGACTGGGGGCCCCGGTTGACCAGGTCACCGACAAACCAGAGGCGATCGCGTTGATGATTATAATTGATCGCCTTTAATAATTTACTCAGCGACTGGAAACACCCCTGCACATCACCAATTACGTAAACAGCCATTTCACTCAGTATGATTTGATTTTGTTATTTCGATCGACCGAAACCAGCCATTGACCAAGGCGGGCTCATCCATGACCACGGATAATGACTGGCAATGATCCAATAAATCTTCAAACACGACATTGGTTTTCGTGGCGATATGACGAATGATCATATTAAGAGTGCGCCGACCTACAGCCCATTGTCCGCGTTTCAAAAACTTATCTACAATCAACAATTGTCCTCCTGGTTTAAGAACGCGTTCGGCTTCTTGTAATGCCCTTAAGGAATTCGGAACGATCGCCAGAATCAGATGCATCAGTACCACGTCAAAATGATTATTTTCAAACGGTAATGCCATCGCATCCGCTAGCTGTAATTTTAGATCAAGTTCGGGTCTTTGTTGGGCACGTTGATCAGCTTTTTTTAGCATGGCCGGGGTGATATCCAAACCAATATAATGGGAACGTTCGTCTAGCATCGGGATATCCAGTCCAGTACCAATTCCCGTGATCAATACCTTGGGTGACTGTTCATGACAGATTCTGTTTAAGCTGTTTTGACGCAATGACCGTGTCGCCTGGTCCACCATGGCGTCGTAAAGGGGCGCCAATAAGGTATAACTATGCTTTAGTGCCACTTAGTGCAAAACCCGGGGAGTCGATAACACGAACTCGTCAATGACTGCATCAAAATGCGAGCCATCATCAGCCAGCATTTCGTAACTACCGCGCATGGTGCCCACCGAGGTTTCCAACATCGTTCCAGAGGTATAGGTAAACTGTTCACCCGGCTTTAAATAAGGCTGCTCACCAACGACCCCTTCACCCCTGACTTCCTGGACTTTTTGATTCGAGTCGGTAATAAGCCAGTGACGATTAAGCAATTTTGCGGGCATGTCGCCTTGATTCATAATGGTGATGGTATAGGCAAACACGTAATAATCCTGATCTGGATTCGATTGCTCTTCGACATACTGTGTTTCGACGTCGACTTTAATATTATTCATGGTCTAACTTCCTCAATGCTAAACTGCAACCGGGGCTTTAATATGCTCATGACTCAGGTAATTAACCAATTCAAAATCCTCAAAGGTAAAATCAAATAGGTTGGTGATGGATGGATTAATTTTCATCGTTGGTAACGCATGCGGTTGCCGCTGTAATTGTAAATTGGCTTGTTCAATATGATTGGAGTACAAATGCGCATCTCCGAGGGTGTGTACAAAGTCGCCAGGCTTCAACCCACTGACCTGCGCAATCATCATCAGTAACAGCGCATAGGAAGCAATATTAAAGGGAACCCCAAGAAAAATATCTGCGCTACGTTGATACAATTGACACGACAAACGTCCTTGCGCCACGTAAAACTGAAAAAATGCATGGCACGGCGGTAATGCCATATTCTCGATCTCACCCACATTCCAGGCACTCACAATCAATCGCCTGGAATCAGGATTACTTTTAATCTGCTCCAGCAATTGTTGAATTTGGTCGATATGCCGTCCATCTGCTGTAGGCCATGAACGCCATTGCGATCCGTAAACAGGCCCCAGGTTACCGTTTTCATCGGCCCACTCATCCCAGATACTGACACCATTCTCCTTTAAATAACGAATATTGGTATCGCCTTTTAAAAACCACAACAATTCGTGAATTATGGAGCGAAGATGCAATTTCTTGGTGGTTACTAATGGAAATCCTTCAGCCAGGTCGAAACGCATTTGGTAACCAAATACCGAGCGCGTTCCCGTTCCGGTTCGATCCGTTTTTTCTATGCCATGATCTCGCACGTGGCGCATCAAATCGAGGTATTGTTTCATGGATTCAACTATCTTTATTTAGACCTGGGATTTCAGGTTGTGGGTACTCTTCGGTAAGCAATTATCATAAATAAAAAACCAATAATAATCATCGGCAAAGATAATAACATGCCCATGGTCAGCCAGTTGGTCTGTAACAAATAACCCAGGTGCGCATCCGGCAGGCGAATAAACTCCACCAGGCTACGAAATACCCCGTACCCTAACAAAAACAATCCTGAGACTGCCATATATGGGCGGGATTTTTGCGAATAAATCCACAATATAATAAATAGTAATAGTCCTTCGCCCAACATTTGATACAGCATCGAGGGATGACGGGCCGTCTCACAAAGGGGACCGGCGAAATCAATAAATCGCTCTGGCGGGTAAACTTCACAGGGCAATTTCATAGCCCAGGGCAAGCTGGATGGCCCCCCCCATAATTCACCATTGATAAAATTTCCGAAACGGCCAGCGGCCAAACCCAGGGGTACTAAGGGTGCGATGAAGTCCGTCAATTCAAAGAAGCGGCAACCCAGTTTACGGCGATAAACCTCCATCGCCACCAAAACACCCAGAAATCCGCCATGGAATGACATGCCGCCTTGCCAGATTTTAAAGAGATATAATGGATTCTCGATGAAGCTGTCGAAATTGTAAAAAATGACAGAGCCTACCCGGCCCCCTACAACCACTCCGATGGCCCCATAAAAAATGACATCATCGACTTGTTGCGGAGCAATCATTCCGTTGGTTTTGAGAGCCCTTCTTTTACCCAACCACCATGCGGTTCCAAAGGCCACCAGGTACATCACACCATACCAGTGCACTTTAATTGGGCCTAAACTGACCATTACAGGATCAATAGCGGGATACGTAATCATTTTGGAGCAATCAGCGTCATTATACTGCTGCGGATTATGCCTGATTAAGCCTGTGTTCTCATCAATAATTAGGTTTTATTGCCTCTACGGGACACTGTAGAAGAAGACACTAGTGTTGCTTAGAAGAACAGCACCAAGACCCAAACGGCAACCAGGTTTACAATGGCGAGAAAAACCGCTGCTGATCCCATATCCTTGGCACGACCTGATAATTCATGGAGTTCTTCGCCAAAGCGGTCCACTACAGCTTCCAATGCTGAATTTAATATTTCAACCAGCGGCAGCAAGATTACACTACCTATCAACAGGGCTTTTTCAACTCCATTATCTCCCAGGAAAAAACCTATCGGTAGCAATATCACCGCTAACAATAGCTCCTGTCGAAAGGCTTCTTCATGTAAATAGGCAGCACGCATGCCTTGCCACGAATAAATCGTTGCCTTTATGATTCTTCTCATTCCGGTATTGCCACTGTATGCCATGATTGAGCCTTTGATTATTTAATGGATATTATCCGTAATAGTAATATGGGGTCATAGTATTTCAGGGTCGCTATAATTTCAGCTTTTAAGCTCCTAAGGCTGTTATTGCAGCATCATAATTCGGTTCATTTTTTATATCATCTACCAACTCACGATACAGAATGGTGTTATCAACATCCAGCACCAATACGGCTCGGGCGGTAATACCGGCAAGCGGCCCATCTATCATCAAGACACCATAATCCTGAGCAAACTGGCGCGAACACATCAAGGATAGACTGATGACATTCTTGAGCTTTTCATGCTGGCAAAACCGTTGCATTGCAAAAGGAAGGTCTGCGGCAATAACCAGGAACGATGCATCTGGATGCAACAAGGCCAATTCATTGAATTTACGAGTGGAGCGGGCACAAGTTGGCGTATCGAGGCTTGGCACAATATTCAACAGTTTGCGTTGTCCTGAAAAATGATCCAGCCTAGTCTTTTTTAACTGGGTTGATATCAGCTCAAATTCAGGCGCTTTTTGTCCAACCGCAGGTAATTCACCGCTGGTATTAATGGGTTTACCTGCCAGTTTGATTAATGACATAAGGTACTCATTCCATCTTGGGCCAATTCATCATAGAAGGCTAAAAACCCTGATGTTTAAGGGCTGCTCAAACATTAAATCGATCCCGAATTATGATTAATTCAGGTTTGGAAGGTTATATAAAAATTAATTACAGACCAATCGCGGGGCGCGCTCCTCGCCATCTTTATCGGCACTGGATACGATTAATTCCGCATAATCTACGAGAAAACTCATGGTGTTGACAAAGTCAACATAATCCAAATACTCACTCTCGAATAGTAATTCTAACTGACTAGAAACAGGTTCAAATAAATCATTGTTCGTGGTGGCACCGGAAACATTACCAATCAATACACCGTTATTTCGTAATTCAGTTAAAACATTTAAAGTGGTATTTAAGCCAACTTCCAACGTCCCATTATTGATGAAAACCGCATCATTTTGAGCCGATAGATTCACCTCACTTCCACTCAAGACCCTGAAAACACCATTATTAATCACGTCGAAAAACGGTGCAATATCTTCAGTATCAAAATAATTAAAAGTAGTTGTTGATGGAATTACAATCGAGCCATTCTCTACAAAACTGGCCTCGAGGACATTAACGGTCCCAGGAAAAACCAGGTTTTCCACATTGGTGAGATTTCCGCCATTCAGGTCAAGCGTCATTGCAACCGGTAGCAATTGGTTCGCGGTAGTCAGCAACCAGTCAGAGCCCACTTGCAGGTCTAGTGTTCCCAATCCTGTTATGGTGCCAGTACTTCCGGTCGTTAATTGAGAACCCAATAAAACCAGACGATCCGTCGGTGAGGCGATAAATATTTCGCCGTCATGAATAATATTCAGGCCAATAAAACTATGCAGTGCACCCCCCGATACATTCAACACATCGGTTGGTCTAATCTCAAGCACTCCCGTAGGTGAACCACTCACATCACCGCTAATAATAGAATTTCCATTCCAATTAATGATCCCGGCTTTTAAAATATTATCGGACGCATTAGTACCTAATGTATTAACGTCAACTATTGCATTGTTAATATTCAGCGTATCCAGGCTTAAGCCGCCTTCAATGCCCAATACTCCTGAAGCAATACTTAAATTTCCAGAGGTGCCAGCAATCGTCTGGAAGATCAAACCATCCAGAATGGTATGGTTGCCTGCATTAAGGCTAACCAGCGTCGTATCGGCAGTTTTAATTGAACCGCCCAATGTAGTTACAGAATTAAATTCAATATTACCCTGTTGCACATACATTTCAGAAGTATTCGAGTTAGTAATGAAACCACTGAATTGTAAATCTGGGACCGTACTGATACCCATGAAGCCCAGATTGAATAATCCAGATACTCCCGAATAATTGATGCTGGCAGAAGTAGCAGGAACGGTATAAATCAGATGATTACCCCAGTTATTAAAATCACTGGCAATATCTATAGAAAAAGCCGAGGGCGTCAACTGAGCAAACTGAAACGCACCATAATTTTCAACCGCGGTTATCGATACAGGTGCAGTAATTGAAGGATCAATTATGGCTGCATAGGCCAAGTTAAACCAAGTACCCGTTCCTGAAATTACAGCGTTATCAAATAAATCAGTATCACTATGACTGAAGATATCGCCATTCATAACGAGATTCGCGTTCGCATTAAGTTGAAAATCACCAGAGATTTGTAAACCACCCAGTACATTAGTGGTTGAGCTTAAATCAACATCCTGCTCAATGATGACTAACTCACCATTTGCAGGGACGAGATCACCTGACCAATTATCTTGATCATCCCAGTTCTGTGTGAAGGCCCCTCCATCCCAATAGACCACTGGAGTGACTGAATCAATACTATCTATTGTGTATTGATAAGTATTCCCGGTAACAATGTTATCTGGGAAGCTCGTAATTGTTAATGGATCATAAGTTGTGGTGAACGCTGCATTAATCGCATTTGCTGTAATGAAGTCAAAGGTATCACTGGGTGAGACCGGAGTCCCTGAATAGCCATCCCAGAGCACAAAAAGATTGCCTCCATTAATTGTGACATCATCATTTACGACCAGTTGGTCATAGGTATTGGTATTGTTAATTTCAAATATCCCAAAAGAACCTGGCTGAAATGTCACTCCTGACGTTGAGTTGATTGTTAACGTTCCAGTCCCAAAATCCCAACCTGGCTCTACCCCTCCCCCCGATGCAAAAGTGAATGATGGGGCGTTAAAAGTACCATTGCCATATAATCTTCCACCATCTTCAATCACTTGAGCGTTACTAAAAGTAAGCCCTCCCAGGGTATCAAAGATTTCTACCTGACCTTTGGAGAAAAAATCCACATTGATATTCGTATTACCTGTAGAAAATTGGCTGAAGTAAGCATCCGGCATTACCACAATGGAACTGGTTCCAACCTGGTTAATCGCCGCGAGAGGATCGGTCCCGAATAAAATAGCAAACTCATCGAATATATTGAGTACTGAGTTATTAAGTAAAACCTGGTCTGTTGAGGAAATACCTTGCCAGTTTAATTGGGATAAAACATCTAGCTGTACGTTATTTAGAATGATTGACCCGAAAACTTCAATTCTCGTATCACCAAACGAACTAATCGTTGATCCTGGATTAAAAGAGAGACTTTGTGGAGAAGAAGAACCCACAAAAATACCTGGTGTATCAATCGGATCGCCCGTCGGGAAGCTCAACAGCGCATTATTGATAAGATTACTCTCAATGTTTAAATAGGATTGATCAACACTGATTTCACCATTATTGGTTACTTGATTTGCAGTGATAGAAAAAGAAACACATCCATCACCAAAACAGGCGCCTTGAGCCAGAAGCGTTCCATCAATGGTGATATCAGATCCAGATAGGTTCACAAAATTATTTAAAGTTAAAGTTGCGCCCGGGTCTACGATGAAAGGCGCTGCAAGACCCATGTTACTGATTGAATCAAACAGAAAATTTCCGGCCACATGGATCTCATTAGCCGCAACGGAAATATCACCAAAGGTTCTAATAATACCTGAGTTGAAATTAACACTTCCCGCGCCCGAAACATCACTGTCAGCCGTTAAATCTAAATTAAAACTGCCTAATGAGCTGGTAATGTTGGCATTTACATTAATATCATTGTGTGCACTCAGGCTAAGATTTCCCGGTATTGAAGCGGAAACAGAAATATCCGCATCGATATTAATATCACCAGCCTCACTATTAGATCCGGCAGAGCCGGTAGTGACACTGACATTATTGCCCAAATTCATTGCCGCAATAATCAATGAAACATCAAGGACAGCACTATCATCGATTGAAGTAAAATCAGGATCCCCAATAATTGAAGCGAATGGTCCTATATCAGTAATCGTGATGTTATTGGGATCGATGAGCCATTCACCACTTTCACCATTCATAGCTGACGCATCCGGAACAGCTGTAATATCAAGTAACTGCAATCCGGAAGTTTCGATAAATCCCCCATCACCGCCATTGGCACCACCCCTGGCCGTTACGCTACCGTGAACATGCACATCATTTTCAGCAAACACAATGACTTTGCCACCATTACCATCATCTTGAGCATCAGCACTGATAACAGCGCCTTGTTCGATAGTGGTCGACATTGCATTCTGAATTGCCGGGTTTAATCCCTGCAGATCACCACCGATGAGGATATCACCACCGCCCTGTTCACCGGAGGCATCAATAACGGATCCCGATTTTAAGGTGACCTCATCACCCAGAATTTCGATACGACCACCCTGTTTGCCTGAGACATCCATACGACCGGTGATTGTATTTTCATGGGTGCCCACCAGTCGGATAGTGCCATCGGCATCCTGTACCAGGCCGGTGGCACGAATAGAGCCAGAGTGTTTTAACGTACCTGCAAACAGGCTCACAGCCCCCTGGTCGGCAATGATTTGCCCCAGGTTGGTAACGGAATCTTCCTGACCTTGAATCTCGAACTGGATCGCTGCATTGGTCAGGCTGGTTATGGTGATGGATTTTCCAGCTGCAAGAATGATGTTGCCGTCCTCAACTTGTATAACACCCCCATTTTCAATCTCGGGCGCAATCAGAACGATATTGCCATTTTCACCAGCATGGATATAACCTTGATTTTCAATACCACCCAGACCGCCTCCCTCGAACTTGAGCTTTCCATTCAGAAAATCAGCATCGGTGATATTCAACGTGGACCCGAAGAATCCGGCAGTATTGATTTGTGCGCCCTGCCCTATCAATATGCCGTGCTGATTCAACAGGAAAACCTGGCCATTGGAATTCAGGTTACCCATGATCTGGCTGGGGGCATTACTTAAGACGCGGTTAAGCACTGAACTGGCTGCAGAGGGTTGAATGAAATTGGTGGTCTGACCTGGCCCTATGTTGAATTTTTGCCAATTAATGATGGCATTATGACTGTTATTAATGTTCAGAACATTTGCAGAAGGATTGGAGAAGGAGGCTGTACCCTGCACAACCTGGGCACCCGTTGGATTTGCCTGGACCCATTGACTAAAAGTCAAGCTGACACTGATGGCCAATAATAATTCAGATGGTTTCATGGTCTTCTCTCACGTTACCTTTTCAACTCACTGCAAACTACATTCAAATTCCTTTTTCTCCACGCCTTTTGCCCCCAAGAACTGCACGGCTTTTTCCATTTGCGGAGTAACCTGATCAGGTGATGGTACTGCGTCGAATTTTTGGAAGGGCGGTACAAACTTCAATCGTACTGTGGCCCCATCCAGGCCGGTCACAGAAGCTTCACCCTTGCCTAGCAAGGCAATGGAACCATCAGCACCTTTCACCTCAACATCCCCATCCCTGACGCTCACATATAAACCGGGTTTGACACCTTCACTATCAACACCACTGAATAAGTCATCCGGTACGTTCACCTTATCGGGTCGAGGGGCACCTCCCAGTTTTCTCAAGCTCACTGGAATGTTGGGTACTGTTTCTGGAGCGGTTAAGGCATTTTTAATATAGATGGTCTCACCCTCTTCTAATAACATGGAGCCACCCTGGTTTTGGATGACAATCGCGCCTTCCCACACCTGTGCATATAGCCCCCCTTGCTCAGCGGCATAGGCGGGTTTAATAAAATAGTGCATCAAACGAGCCACCAGTGAATGCCTGTAGGGATTAAAACCAGCCTGATTATTTTCACATTCACCATCACAAACGAGGTCAAAACCGGTACCACGTATACCGATGGTCGCATTAGGTGATCCCACCCGATAAGATTGACGATTCAACTGCCCAATCAAACCAGTGACCAGACGCATCCCACCACGAAAGAATCTGAGGAAAGCATTACTTTCATCGGGTACTTCCGGCTTATAAACATGCTGTTCAATTCGTAAAGATGAATTGGGGCTTAAAGTCACACGACTTTTATCATTGAAAGCAACCACCGCAAATGACTTGATGCCCGTCTGCAACTGATCCTGTTCATACACAGCCGCACCTATCGTCAAACTACGCGATTGATCTTTCATATCCAACGCATTAGCCTTTCCACGGAGTAACGCGATACGACCGATCACCTTCGAATCAGTAGACGCTGGCTGTTGGGTATCGCTGGAAGAGTTATCTGCTAATGACTTGTTTTCCTCGGCGCATTCGTCACCATCACATAATCGCGCATCAAACTCAGTGCCACGAATACCTATCGTCGCCACCGTAGTGTTTACCTTAAATGCATCCGGCCGACGTTTACTGATAAACCCGGTAATTGCCCTGAAACCACCACGAAACAATCTTAACAATGCATTTTCCTGACCATCATTGGTATTCACGTTTTCTATCTTAAACGTGGTATTAGGCCGCAGTGTCATGCGGGACCCATCGTCCAACTTGATCACTGCAAAACCGGATGTACCCGTATTCAGGGTTTCACCATTATGTAAAGGTAATCCCTTTCCCAAAATGCGGGGAGGCTGGTCTTCAATCTGCCCCGTTAATACACCACGTGCAAAACCCACTTCACCAACGGGTTCAGCAGACCAGGCAGGCACCATCATCCCCAGTAGAAATAAAAAACTGATCGAGCGTATCGTGTTGAATATATTCATCATGGTTTAAAACCTGTATACCAGGCTGAAATGCGCCTTGGTATCATCATCCAGGTTGATGGGATTATTTTTAGCCGCATTTAATACATCATTTTCTTCCAAACCCTCAATAATGACACCCACATCCAGACTGATACTGAGCTGTTGCTTCCATGACCACCTCAGACCAAAACCGGCTGAAGATAAATCGTAACTCCGGTCATCATTCAAGGTTGTATTGGTTTCTAGCACATCAACACTGGCCCAGTCATAAAACACCAGTAAATTGATATCAGAGAAGGCCGGCATCCATAGCTCGAGTGATGACTCGTACCCCTTATCCCCAGTTATGGAGCGCTCTTCAAATCCCCGCAAACTGTTACTGCCACCGACCCCAAACTGCTCTCCTGAAATGAGCAAATCATCGCTATGCTGTCCGGAGAGTTCAAAATGTAAACGCCATTCTTTGGCAAAAACACGATCATAGGACAGGCTGTACTTGACTAATGACCAATCGCTCTTCGCATTAGTGCGCACCAGATCATAGTCCTCGTCGGTATTTTTAGAGCCAGAGTCGATATTCATGGCCACTGAGAATCCGCCTGCAAATATTGCGTTTTGTAGGCTTCGACTGAAACCATATCCAGCCTCAATGGGTAAACTCAACACATCCGTCGTTGTCGGTATACCACCCAAATCAATTTCATTTTCGAATAACTTGTGCTGCAAACCCACAGACCATTTGTGATTGAAGTTAGCTCCAGAAAGAAAAGGCCGGGAATAACTGACACCAAATACTGAACCCTTACCACTGATATCAATATCACTACCCACCACACCCGAGTTTACTTCTGAATCAGAGACTAGAAAATCCAGGTTTGCACCTTGTTCATAGAGTGGAATGTGATAATTGAAACCGACCTGTCGAGTAGCTTCGACATCTTCGGGTGAAAATGTCAACGTTGCGGTCAGAGCATGGTCTTTATTCATCAGATTACCATGCTGATATCCGAGGGTGGAACGAAACTCCTCGGTTTCTTCACTGCCGGTATTATCTAAGGTTAGGAAATATATCTGTGGTTCACGATCAGTAACCTTAATATCCGCATCAATGGCATCAGCCAAATCACTCTCTTTGAACGTTAGGGTAATGTTTTTTGATGCATGATTATTGGCAATATTCAAACTCCGCGATAGGAAGCTGGTATTCGGGGTTTCGCCTTCTATTAATTGGGGCAAACTATGTTCAATATTCTCACGGTCAAAAAACTGATTCCCCGAAATATTCACCTTACCGACGGAAAAACTAATGATATTAAATTCAACTTTTCCGGAGGTAAGCTCCTGCGGTGGTAAAGATACCCGGTGGAAACTGAAGCCGGCGCCTATGATCGCCTGCTCAAGCGTGTCTGCGGCAGCCGACAATCCTTCCAATCCCGCCTGTTCTCCCAGAAAAGGTTCCAATACCTTATTGGCCCTGGCTCCTATAGGATTGTCACCCTCAATAATGAATTCATCGACCTTGAAACGCACAGGATCATATACGGTTTGCGCATAACCAGTAGTGACGACAAGAAAAAACAGGGCTAACCCGATGGCTCGATCAAGATGATCACGCATGATTAGATTTTATTATTCTGCTCCTCGAACCCTTAGCATAGTCACCGTAATCCACTATGTCTACGCCCGCTTCAAAAAGAATTAAGCCATATTTTTGACAGCGCTGTTCATGATCAATCGTTTCAACATCATGTTGGCATCCACTATCGACATTCCCAGGTCTCTAACCCGGCAGATCAAACCGCCTTGCTGCCCATACAGGAGCTTTAATAACGAAAACAGATGTGTTGCACTGGCCGCCTCAGCCTTGCGTTGGCGTTCGAATCGACGTAACAAACGAGGCTGATAGATCGCTGACTGACCATAAAAAAGTGTTTTCAATAGTGCCACATCAGCAAAACCAAGATTCACCCCCTGCCCGGCTAATGGATGAACACCATGCGCGGCATCACCGATTAACAATACCCTTTGCTGGAGCCATTGTTGGGCATTATGCCAGTTCAAGGGAAAGGCTGCTCTTGCGCTGGTTTGAGTAACCGCACCCAATCTGAATTCAAAAGCTGCAGACAATGCTTCGGTGAATGCGGTATCTGACAGGTCCATTAACTTGTCGACCTGATCATCATCTACTGACCATACTATTGAACTCTGACCATTGGACAGCGGCAAAAAAGCCAGCGGTCCGGTAACGAGAAAACGTTGCCAAGCAGTATTGTCATGTGATTTCTCGGTACTCACATTCGCTACAATGGCTGACTGCTGGTATGACCCAGAAATAACGGGAAGCTTTAAAAGATTACGTACACTGGACTCCCTGCCATCTGCGGCGATTAATAATTGTGCATGCACAAACCGACCCGTGGAAGTTTTTACCTGTACCTCATCACTGCCATTCTCGATGTGCACCACCTGTTGCTCTGTAAAAAAATGAACATTACTCAAACCCTGTAACACCTGTTGCAGTGACCATTGAATCAGGCGGTTTTCCACAATAGTGCCCAAGTGTGCTAAACCCAGCTGCTCGCTGGCAAAGCGCACCACGGAATTTCCATTTTCATGCCAGATGAACATCTTATGGTAATCACAACTGCGCATACGGGTAATTTCTTGCCAAACCCCTAGCTCTGAGAGTAATGCCTGTGAGCTGGGACTGATTGCAGAAACCCGTAAATCATAAGCTTCAGTTAGCTCCATGGGTTCACCCGCAAGCTTCTGACGTTCTATAACCGCAACCGAGAATCCCTGCTGTGCTAATGCCAAAGCAGCGCTGGAACCCACCATGCCGCCGCCTACGACAATGACATCATATGATGTTGTCATAAGTGTCCTCGCATCAGTGTTGATAGTCCCTGGCCGAAACCCATGCCTCTCCAACTGACCTCCTGTTTTAATGGGGGCATCAAGTCCAGTGCAGTTAAAGCTGCCGCTCGTGCATGATTCAACAACGGCCAATTATTTGAGAAGAGCTTGACCAGGCCATGCCCAGCTTGCACAGTTTGCTGCTGGTCAGTCATCCTGAGTTGTTGATATTTCTCAAGATGAATACCCAATTGCTCCGATCTGAGATTCAAACCCTTAAGCTGGTCATACAACACGGCTATGTCACGCATGGCCAGATTAAATCCCTGTCCAGCCACAGGATGCAGCGTGTTTGCGGCATTACCGATTAAAACCGCATTCATAGTCACCAGAGGTTGTGCTCGAGATAGTTTTAATTCAAAGCTGGCTCTTTGTCCGACCGCCCGTAAGACTCCAAGACGATAACCAAATCGTTTCTGTAAATCCTGCAAAAAATCTCGATCAGAACACTTCAATAATTGTTGCGCCCTTTCCGGATGTTGTGTCCATACCAGGGCATAGCGGGATTCTGTTAACGGCAACATCGCCATTGGCCCCTCGGGGGTGAAACGCTCGAAGGCTATTCCACTGAACGGCGCTTCCGTTTCAACATTGGCTGCCAAAGCCACCTGGTGGTAATCCGTTGTGCTAATGGTGACACCCAACCGCTCCCGAATAGCGGCAGAAGCCCCCTCTGCAACAATCAGTAAATCAGCCATAAGCTTCTGCGGCTCACCTTCAACCATAATGTTCAGCGCTACGCCCTGCGGTTGACAGTCCAGATCCTCAACATTAGCTGGAGATAGCAGCTCGACATTCTTTTCGAGTTTGACTGCACTTAGTAATTGCTCAAACAATAGGTGATATTCCACAACATAACCCATTGCCTCCAGGTTGAGTTCATCCGCCAGTAAACGTGTTACACCAAAGCGACCGGAACTGGAAACATGAATCTCTTTGATCGGTGCCGCCAGAGACTCAATAGGCTCCCACAGGCCTAAAGCCGTAAATATTTTCACAGTAGCATGAGAGAGCGCTAACGAACGGGCATCCAGAGCAGCTGGAATGGTGCCATCTTGTAATGCTCCAAGGGATCGGGCCTCGATCAAATTTATCGAATAACCCAGTCGACTCAATGCCAGAGCGGCTGACAGCCCCACCAGGCCGCCACCCACAATGCAGATATCTTTATGCCGCATGTTAACCCGCCATCAAGGCTTCAATTTCTTTAATTTCGGAAGGTACACCCCGGGTCAGCACCTCATGGCCCTTAGCCGTCACCAACACATCATCCTCGATGCGAATACCGATATTCCACCATTTACGATGTACACCTTTTGTTTGCGCAGGAATATAAATCCCCGGCTCCACGGTTAGCACCATACCCGGCTCAAGCAACCGCCACTGCTCTCCGACTTTATAATCGCCCACGTCATGTACATCCAAACCGAGCCAATGCCCGGTACGATGCATGTAAAACCTTCGATAGGCATGTTCTTTCAGGAGTTTGGGTAAACTGCCCTTGAGTAGCTTTAATTCAATTAAACCCTTGGTGATTACCCTCACAGCAGCATGATGCGGATCATTCCAATGATTTCCGGGTTTAACTTTTTTAATAGCGGCCTTTTGGGCCTGAAGCACAACCTGATAAACGTCTTTTTGTGCAGGACTAAAACGGCCATTGATTGGAAAGGTACGCGTAATATCCGAGGCATAGCCTTCAACTTCACAGCCTGCATCAATTAATAATAATTCGCCATCACGTAATGGCTCTGAATTTTCGGTGTAATGCAAGATGCAGCCATTTTCTCCACCTCCGACGATAGGGGGGTAAGCATGCTGCGCATTATGTTTACGAAATTCATGATTATATTCTGCTTCGATGGTGTATTCATATTTACCGGGTTCGCAAACCTGCATGGCTCGCTTGTGAGCGGCAACGGATATCTTGGCTGCTTTCTTCATCAAACTGATCTCGGAACGACTTTTATATAACCGCATGTCGTGTAACAGATGATCTAAAGACACAAACTCATAGGGCACGTGCACTCCGGAGCGAGATTGAGATTTAATCTGGTTAACCCAACCCATCAGCCGAGTATCAAAGTCCGGGTATCGCCCCATGATGTGAAACACTTTTTCGCGTTCTTCCAATAAACCCGGCAGGATGTCATCGATATCATCAATCGGGAAGGAGTCATCTGCCCCAAACTGTTCTATAGCACCTTGTTGACCCGCTCGCCGTCCATGCCAGGTTTCCTGATCTGGATCATTCTCGCGGCAAAACAGGATAAATTCGCCATGTTTACGGCCAGGCACCAGAACCAGCACTGATTCAGGTTCATTAAAACCGGTTAAATAGAGGAAATCGCTATCCTGTCTGAATGGGTATTCCACATCACGGTTACGCACCTGTTGCGAGGCCGAAGCAACGATAGCAATACTTCCCTTACCAATCATTTTCATTAACTGGTTACGTCTTCGTTTAAATTCTGATGGGTTCATGATGTTTTTAAGTTGATCATTTAAAGAATAGTGACCAGATTTTTGGCTATAAATTTCATTATTGTATCTGTGGGGCCGGCATGACCGGATTGAGCTCTTCATGGATATAGATTACCGACAATCTGACATGCTCGACGATCTCGGTATACACATTTTCAGATTCTTCTGTTTGCTCTTCATCGTGACTGATTTGACTGATTTGCAGTAAATCATCCAGACATTCCCGGCCCTGCGCAGATAAACCCTTGAGCAAAGATTCGCCACAAACACCCAGCCCATAGAGAAAACCCTGGCACCATCCTCCTAATGCAATCAAGCGTTGGGCAAACTCAACACTCTCATCAGGTAACATCAGATCCAAACTCGTATCTTCAGCATTCAGCTCAGCCTGGGTTTGACGGTAAAATGCCTGGAGCACCTGCAAAGATTCCTTTTGCGTCAAATTATTTTTATCCGGATCCCGGTCCAGGGTAAAGTCTAACCAGCGGGAAAAATCTTGCCGCCCAAGCAACAAACCGCACAATGTTCCATGCGCTTCGGAAGCATCACTCATCGCGGTCAAGTGGTCTAGGGCCTGCTGCAGGCTGTCAAAATCCACAGAGGTGGAACTCATAGGCTTGTTTAGGTTAAATAAAGTTTTTTAATTCTATCATTCCGCACTCAGCCGTGCATCGCGATAGAATACTCAGATTTCACTTCAAAAAGCCATGATAAGCGATTGCATCACAATGATTCCGTGCAAAAATGGTAAACTATGATTTAATAACAGTATCCAGTTGACAGATTTTTAATGATCACCAAAAATGCATTATGGATTCCAATAATAAAACCTACACAGAATCAGACCTGCAAAAGTTAGAGAACCAGATCGACGCTTTAATCGATGCTGTAAACCAACTCAAGCAGGAAAATACCAGCTTACGTCATCAGCAGGATAATCTGCTTGCCGAACGCTCACAGCTGATTGAAAAAACAGAGCTTGCCCGTAACCGGGTAGAAGCCATGATAACGCGATTAAGATCTCTGGAATTAAGTTCATGAGCACGCCTTTAGCCATCAATATATCCATTCTAGATAAGGAATATAAAATCGCCTGTCCTCCGGGCGAGCAATCCGCCCTGCTGGAATCAGCCGAGTATTTGGATAAGAAAATGCGCGAGGTACGCGATAATGGCAGTATTATTGGTTCTGAACGTATAGCCGTAATAACCGCATTAAATATTGCTCACGAATTATTGCACTCGAACCAGCTCAAAGACGATTTGAATAACACCCTGCCACCACGCCTTAAGGATCTTGAAAATAAAGTCAGTGAAGCTTTACAAAAAGCACGTCAACTAGAACTCTAATTCAGCGATAACGTTCCATTCCGTACTAAGCGCCTGATTTAACCCGCCCTTTGCTTTCTCTTGCCCGATTTAATTTCACAAATCAATATTAAAAATTTGATTAGACAGGCGTGATCATAAAAAAATTCTGTTTGGACTTCCGTGCAAAAAAAAAAGAACAAGCGTATAGTTAAATAACCAACTGCGGTGTTTGTTAGCACCTTCATAGTCCTTGAGCCTATTTATCAACTTCGGGATTTTATGTGGTTTTCTGGTGTGCATGCCCGAGCTTAATCGGGAAGCCTGATGAATGCCCGGTTATCCCACCTGAACCTTCGGTTCAAGGTTGATAGACTGCGACGGCACCGTGGTTGGTATTGCTTCAATAAAAACCATAACATGCAAGCACAGCAGATTCGTCAACATTACCGTCAGCTTCGTCGTTCGCTTACCTCGAATCAACAGCAAGCCCACGCTATAGCCGTCAGCGAACAGCTTGATGTATTACTAAAACATAAGCGAAATACCAAAATTGCGGCTTACCTCGCAACCCAGGCGGAATTATCTCTAAACCCCTGGATAGCTTCCGCTGCAGAAATTCAGCAGATATTTTTACCCATGTTGTATGAACCTATCGAGCCACGTTTAAGATTTGCCCCGTATGACGAAAACACCCGATGGAAAAGTAACCGGTTTGGCATTATTGAACCTGATACACACTGGGGCAAAACCCTGCATGCGAGGCAATTGGATATCATCCTTTTACCTTTAGTCGCCTTCGACCGCAGGGGACATCGGCTGGGCATGGGCGGGGGATTTTATGACCGTAGCCTGGCTTTCAGAACCCAAAGGCAAATCTGGAAAAAACCGCTACTGGTGGGTATTGCCCATAGCTGCCAGGAACATCCTGGGCTTCACAGTAATCCCTGGGATGTAACCCTCGACTGGATGGTTACCGAACAAGAAATTATTCCTTTTTCAGTTTAATGATTATTTGAGAAACAGCTCGTAAGCACGATTCTGCGTTTCTTCCCAATAGGGAAAATCCAGGCCTTTTAAAAACTGGCGAAATTCTTTATGGTCTTTTTCATCTACCTGAATACCCATCAGGATCCGTCCATAATCTGCACCATGATTACGATAGTGAAACAGGCTAATGTTAAATCGCTGACCGATTTCGGTGAGGAAAGTTAATAGTGCTCCAGGCCTTTCGGGAAACTGAAAGCGATATAACAATTCATTATCCACCCCAGGCCCCGGATGCCCTCCGACCATATATCGAGTATGCAACTTTGCGACCTCATTATCCGTCATATCATCAACCTGATACTTATGCTTTCTCAATTGTTTGATGACCAGGTCCTTTTCCTCGTTGCCGTACGTCAGCTGCAACCCCACAAAAACCATGGCGCGTTTAGCATCCGCATAACGATAATTGAATTCCGTAATTTGACGCTTTCCGATCAGGCGACAAAATGTTTTAAAACTGCCGGGGCGCTCGGGAATCTCAACAGCCAATAATCCCTCACGCTGTTCACCGATTTCAGCGCGTTCAGAAACATGGCGCAGTCGATCAAAGTTCATGTTAGCACCACAATTAATGGCCACGAGGGTTTTGCCATTGACATTATGTTCCGCCACATATTTCTTCAAGCCAGCCAAAGAGACTGCACCGGCAGGCTCGCAGATCGCCCGCGTATCATCATAGGTATCCTTGATTGCCGCACAAATCTGATCAGTTGAGACCGTTATGACATCATCCAGTTGATCACGTAACATCTGAAATGTATTTTTGCCAATTTGCTTGACGGCTACACCATCTGCAAAGATGCCGACTTCTTTGAGTTTTACACGTCTACCCGCTGTCATTGCCGCCTTGAGGCTGGCAGCATCGGCTGGCTCAACGCCGATCACCTTAATGGAAGGTTTCACCGCTTTTAGAAATCCGGTAATGCCTGCGGCCAAGCCGCCGCCCCCTACCGCCACGAAAATCATATGAATATCATCAGGATGCTGGCGAATGATTTCATGTGCAATGGTGCCATTCCCAGCAATCACATCGATATCATCATAAGGATGAATAAATTCCAGGCCCTCCTCTTCGGCCAGTTCCAGAGAATGACTGTAAGCTTCATCGAAATTATCACCATGTAATACAACCTTGCCACCTCTTGCCTTTACCGCGTTCACCTTGATAATGGGCGTGGTATTCGGCATCACTATAATGGCCTGCAAGCCAAGTTTATGTGCGGCCAGCGCAACACCTTGTGCATGGTTGCCCGCCGAAGCTGCTATGACACCTTTTAATTCCGGATTTTTTTTGCGCAGATGATAGATCTTGTTAAACGCACCCCTGAGCTTGAAAGAAAATACTGACTGAAGGTCTTCACGTTTTAACAAAACGCGGTTGCCCAGACGCTCCGAAATAATCGGCATATCATCTAGCGGCGACTCTATCGCGACATCGTATACCCGGGCTGTTAAAACCTTTTCAAGAAATTTTTTACTGGTCATAGACATTCTCTGCTCACAAGCGAGCATTATCGGGAATGCTTGCTGAATAGGCAATAGCCTTATATTTTTCAATACCTATGGCTCTGGGGTATTTTTATAACAAGCCATCGAATGTTTTACGGTATTTCACTAAAAGGTCTCATAGCTTGGTAAATTGAGCACTTATTCTGACGATATCTAAGTTGTTTCACTGATTTTCAGTCGTGGAGTTTCTAGAATAATCATGACATTTACTTTGCCAATCAGTACTATTCCGTCTTCAGAATTATCCATGAAAGAATTATGACCGCAGACGAAAAGAAAAAGCAGGCAGCTATTGCCGCCCTGGACTATGTTAAACCCGGAAGTATTATTGGTGTTGGCACGGGCTCTACCGTCAATCATTTTATTGATGCACTCGCCGAAAAAATGAAGGGCTCCGTAGAAGCCGCCGTCTCCAGTTCAGAGGCTTCAACTGAACGTATGAAAAATCACGGAATTCCCGTGATTGATTTAAATTCCGCCGGAGAATTATCCATTTATGTTGATGGCGCTGATGAATCCAACCGCCATCTTCACCTCATTAAAGGAGGGGGTGGTGCATTGACCCGTGAAAAAATTGTGGCTGCAGCCAGTAAAACGTTCGTATGTATCGCGGACGACAGCAAACTGGTTAATATCCTGGGTAAATTTCCTTTACCAGTTGAAGTCATTCCCATGGCTCGCAGCATGGTGGCCAGGGAATTAACCAAGATGGGTGGCCAACCCGTGTGGCGTGAAAACTTTGTAACGGACAATGGGAATCAGATCCTCGATGTCCATAACCTGGAGATCATGGAACCCATGAAAATGGAAACCCAGATCAATCAGATCGCCGGCGTGGTAACTGTCGGTATCTTTGCCCATCGTCCGGCTGATGTGCTCTTACTGGGCGGAGAAGACGGTGTGCGCACCGTTACTGCTTGACCAGTAACAGGGTCCCTGAAGCGTGAATAACGCTCAGGGATCTATCGGCTCAGGATTTAATCGTCTGGATCTATGACGGTTAAACCCAGTGACTGCCATCCTTGCATACCACCGCGATAATACATGATTTTTTCAGGTGGATAACCCAGCTCCAGTAATCCTTTGATAGCACGGGGAGATTGGCCACACCACATACCGTTACACCAAAGAATGACTTTTTTAGCACTGGTGAAATCCCATTCATCAGTCTTTTGATCCCCTCCCATCAAACCAAAACCCTCAATTGTTCGGGTAAATCCACTGACCTCACCTCGACGTTTGGCACCAAGTACGCGCATCATATCAATTAACTGGGGATCATTAATATCCAGGCCAAAAACGGTAAAAGGTATATTTACAGACCCTGGGATTGTTCCTCGCTTCCACCAGGCAGGAGTTCGGGCATCGACAATAATTCCCGTTTCATCCAGTAATTCATTTTCCATGAAATCGAACATTTCCAATTGTCCTACAGTCTGCACACCTTCACCTCCTGACATCGGTTGGATACAAAAAGGTGGACACTTTCTTGAGGTCTTTGCAAAGCCTCCTTCCAGAATATGATCCTGGTCCTGAATACGTTGAATTTTGACCAATTTGCCCTGATGTATGACTTCCACAAAGTCTTTACCAGGTGTCAATTTCACATCCAGCGCGTAAGCGTTGGTAAAAAGTACTATTGATAACAATGTCAGCAATCGAATAGGCATCATAAACCTCGTTATTTTTTACTCACTTTGAGAATTTTCTCTCGGATACTTTTAGGATCGGGATTATCCTGGTAGAACATAAACACTTCATCCTTTTGAACGTTTTCCAAACGTTTATAGAAGAGATAACTGCCAATATAATTATTTTTCAAAACAATCTCGAACTGCTCAATGGTTAAACCAGGTTTAAGTTCAACGATTGCTCCGCCTTTATTGACCCATTGTTTGTCTGCATCAAATCCTTGTGAAGATTGCGTATTCTGCGTTTTGGTTTTAGTTTCCTCATCCAGCGTTAAAGCCGACGCCTCGCCCTCGAGCGACTCGAGATAATCTGAATTAGCTTGCGCAATGGCTACTTTTGTAAAGAGCCCAAGCAGAATAAACATAAACAGCAGCAAAAATCCTTTTTGCATTTGTATATCCCACGTGAAATAAGACAAAGCAATACCTGTACTTGATGGAGCAATTCTAATAATAGCTACTAATTGCTAAAAATGTACGCAGACAGCGTTTTTTTCTTTTTTATCGTTCTAAGAGCGTAGACCCGGGTTTTGGGGTTGTCAACCAAGAAGCACGAAATTCCTTTAAATAACATTACTTTATAAAGTTTTTTTAAAAATTAATTTAACTAATAAATATTTTTTTCCGACAAAAAAAAACGTGCCGAAGCAGGTTTTTTACTGAAATGTAAGTCTTATTAACGCTTGGAGAAC
>JAAUXZ010002407.1_pt1 | contig 31253 bp, 24 predicted proteins | sample 7278131 | NCBI WGS metagenome assembly JAAUXZ01 (sample SAMN14350119, study PRJNA611818) | marine sediment metagenome | isolation source: surface marine sediment (3m) | place: French Polynesia: Moorea | collected 2018-08 | reverse complement strand
TTTGATCTTGCCGTTACCCGCTTCTCGGGACGAACGGCACCGAAGCATCCAGGAGGCATGCCAAACTGTGCCGACTGGGTAATGGAAGAAGCCTATTCGCATGAAGTTTCAAGTGCGGGATTCTGGCCTGGAGCCGGACTTGGTGAACCAGCATTCTATGCTTATGCCTACCCAGCACCCGAGGACTTCAAAAACTATCCGATTAAACCGCAGGCAGCTTATTACCAGGACGAATTGGGTGAGTTTATACTACCCTACGAAGCGGTGCGAAGTGCTGATAATCCGGATGCAGCTTTAATGGATTTCCTGCAATCGACCTATGAGGCTGCCGCTGTTTTAGCCAACTGGGATCGCGACAAATTGGAGTGCGATTTCGAAAGCGTAATTAAATAATTAATCTACCGTAAGTCAAAATTCACTGACCGTCACTCCCCAGTCTCGGTCCTTAAATATCGATGCTAACCATTAGAGAGCACAAACCATGTCCAAACCATACATTGCTGATACCAAACCCCAAGCAGTAGAACTCAAGGCAGGCGAAACTGTTTGGTGGTGCAGTTGCGGCCGATCCAAGGACCAGCCGTTCTGCGATGGCTCACATCAGGGCAGCGAGTTCGCACCTATAGAGTTCACTGCTGATAAGGATGGCAAGTTCTTTTTTTGCCTGTGCAAGCGCAGCGCTACCCAGCCATTGTGCGATGGTTCGCATAAGCAGATCAGTCAGCAGGAACTGGATGCTCAGGATGGCCTGCAGACCGTCTGGTACAAGGTAGCTGAGCGTGGTGAGCTACGTGATGGTGAGGTGCTCAGTGTGCACGCTGGCACCCAGACCCTGGCATTAACCGCCTTCGACGGTAAGCTCGGTGCACTCGACAATGCCTGCCCGCATCAGGGCGGACCACTCAGTGAGGGCAGCATCGAGTGTAACGACGGGGGACAGGATTGCTGGTTACGCTGTCCCTGGCATGGTTGGGATTTTCACCCCCTGACCGGGCGTTCTCCAGGCGCGCATGAAGATGGCGTTAAGACCTATCCGGTTGAGGAGCGTGACGACGGCATCTATGTGGCGGTGCAAGAATCGACCGAACATCAATCAACGGTTAGTGACCTGATGGCCGAGACTATGGTCAATTGGGGTATCACCCACGTATTCGGTATGGTCGGTCATTCCAACCTTGGCCTCGCCGACGCCCTGCGCCTGCAGCAGGAACACGGCCGCCTGGAATATATCGGTATCCGCCATGAGGGTGCCGCTGCGTTTGCCGCATCGGGTTATGCCAAGCTGTGCGGCAAGCCTGCAGCCTGCTTGAGTATCGCCGGTCCTGGTGCGACCAACCTGCTGACCGGTCTGTGGGACGCCAAGGTCGATCGGGCACCAGTGCTGGCGCTCACCGGCCAGGTCAATACCCAGGTGCTCGGGCCAGGCGCATTCCAGGAGATCGATCTGGCCAGTGCTTTCGCCCCGGTTGCGCACTTCAGTCAGACGGTGCTGCGCGACTCCAATCATGTCGAGTTGATGAACCTGGCGTGTAAGAATGCGCTGGTTGAGCGCGATGTCTCACACCTGATATTTCCCGACGAGGTGCAGACGGTTCCTGCGGCCGAAGACGCCCAACCCGGTGGTGCGGACGGACGGCTTGGTGATCGTTCGATGCTACCCGCGACAAATACTCTGAACAGGGCACTACAGATGATCAAGGATGCGAAGCGCCCGGTAATAATCGTCGGCTACGGTGCGCTTGGCCGAATGGAGTCGGTGATCAAGCTGGCCGAAAAACTCAAGGCGCCGGTACTGACCACGTTCAAGGCTAAGGGCCAGATCGCCGACGATCACCCGCTTGCCGCAGGTGTTCTCGGGCGCAGCGGTACTCCGGTAGCCAGCTGGTGTATGAATGAGAGCGATCTGCTGTTGGTATTCGGCTCCAGCTTTTCCAATCACACCGGTATTACCGCGAAGAAAGCGATCATCCAGGTCGATTTCGATGCCATGACGCTCGGCAAATTCCATCCGGTGGAACTGCCAGTATTGGGAGAGATTGGGCTAACCGCGGAGTGGTTGGAGCAGGCACTTCCAGAATCCACTGCTGCTGTTGACCAGCGTCCTCAATTGTCTGAGCGCTGGCAGATCTGGCGCGATGAGAAGGCAACCCGGCGCGAACGAGATCACGGCCAAGGCATCAACTCAGCGGTACTGTTCGAGACCTTATCCGGCTTGGCGCCAGCGGATGCCGTGATCGCCGTCGACGTCGGCAACAATACCTACTCGTTTGGTCGTTACTTCGAATGTCGCGGGCAGCGCATCCTGATGTCGGGCTACCTCGGTTCGATTGGCTTTGCTTTCCCTGCGGCAATGGGTGCCTGGGCAGCGACCCAGGTGCAGGATGAATACCGCGGGCGCAAGGTGATCTCGGTCAGTGGTGATGGTGGTTTCGGCCAGTACATGGCCGAATTTACCACCGCGGTACATTACGACATGAGTATCTGCCATGTCCTGTTGAACAATAGCGAACTCGGCAAGATCAGCAAGGAGCAACGCGCCGGGCACTGGCCGGTGTGGCAGACGTCGTTAAGAAATCCGGATTTCGCTGCCTATGCAAACAGCTGTGGCGGGCTCGGCCTGCGCGTTAAGACTGCTGATGAATTGGAAGCAACCCTGCAGCAGGCAATTGCCCATGAGGGCCCTGCGCTGGTTGAGATTTTGGCAGATGTGGAGTTGATTTGATTAGTAAAGTGGCGCAGAAAGGGGTCTGTACGTTGATTATGGAGACCTGCTAAACCTTCTATCAAACTGCACTGTTTGCCAACCAAAAGCATCTTTTAGCAATCCTGTGTTATCTGGGTGGTATCCGCTTACGATCAGGATTTAACAAAAACTGGAGTCAGATATGCAACGTTCTTTTCAAAATCGGCTGATGCTTAATTTCTTAATTATCATCATTTTGGCAATTTACGCGCTCATATCACATCCTGTTCAAGCTAGTGTTTCGTCAAAGACTCGTGATGCGCTACTTGCTGGAGAACTGGTGATCTATTTTCGACATGCTGCGACAACCTGGATGGGAATCGACCAAATAGAATGGCCGCGTGAAAAACAACGCTTGCTGTCGGAAGCGGGAATCGCACAATCCAAACTGATTGGAGAACAATTTAGACGCATTGGAGCCCCAATAGGGGATGTGATTGCAAGCCCTTTTGCACGTTGTCGGGATATGGCCGAAATTGCTTTTGGCCGTGTCGAAGAGCGGTTTGAGCTGTTAGGCCTCTTAAGCGATGCACAAGGCAGACCGGCCCGAGTTGCGTTTCTACTCGATCAAATCTCCACTCCAACCCATGGTGACGGTAACCGAATAATTGTCTCGCATCGTTCCAACATCCAGAACGCAGCAGGAAGTTCGCTAGCCGAAGGCGAAGCAGTGCTCATCAAACCGCTGGGTAACGGGCAATTTGAGGTCCTTGAAACACTCATGCCCAAAGACTGGGCAGATATTGCTTCACCATGAGACAGTTTTGGAGGTCCGTTTCGGATCGACTTCGGCTGTTAACCACTATTTTTTGAAAGGCGGGTGATGAAGTGCATCCCCTTTAATTGAAACTATCAATTAGGGGACCGCGATCAAGCATTGTGGATGTAACAACGCAGGAGCATAAACGCCATAACGTCGTTGCGCCTTCACACATGCTGCGGCATCCACGGGACAATGGAAGTCTGCATCGATCTCGGTCACCCGTTGTTTCACCTTTTCTTCGATCAAAGGATCGGCATAACCGTTACAGTTAATGCCTTCGTTCCATGCGGCATCGATATAATTACCAAAATCGAATCGTCGATTTGTCGCCCAAGCGCGAACGACTCTACGCTGCTTTATCGACTCGAATACCTGGATATCACAACTCACGTAGGCGCGGTCGTATAACCGTCCTACCAACCCCTTCATCGGATCGCTCTCAAGGAGCAAAACGCGGTTCCAGAAACGCCAGCCATTGAAGTTGGCGACGAGATCGGCATACGAGAATATACCCGTCGTCGTTGTACCGAACAGGCCGTCCTCCATTGCCTTACCCCAGTCCATTGCTTCCTGTAAGCCACCTCCCTCTTCCTGGCTGATTTCGAAATAACGCCAGCCTTCAGCGAAAAAATGACCCAGCTTGTCCAGCCCGATAACATGACCATTGATATTTGTCACATCGCTCAGTTCCTTGAGATTGAGCGAGAAGCCTTCCAGGTAATCGATATCGCGATAGATCGAATCATCGAGCCGAAGCGAATAGGTTTTACCGGCTAGTAACTCACGAAACTGAAGATCGATATCGTAGCCCTTGAGCCCCCACGAGACGATGTAAGACTGGAAGATCGATTGTCTCAGCGATGTATAGAGGTCATCAACGTCGCAGTCTGGCCTCCGCGTTTCGATCTCTATGCCGTCTATATCTTCAACCAGGAACCGATCAGCATTAGCCTTTTCGATGGCCTGCACAATCCGATCATTGATGATCGAATTGATATCACTGACAACATTCTGAAGCCTGACATGTCTTGAAGTAACGCTATCGATCTCCGCCGCCAGTGTATATGTCTGCACGCAACATAGAAGAAGAATAGAGAGTAATGCTTTGCTAAAACAAATGAGTCTATGAAGACCTTTCTTACTGACGCAAGAGAACCGGTACAGTGACGAAAACATAGGCTAGTTATACTCGTGACTCAGTGCCCTTTTACTCGATACAATTAATCAAAATGGACTTGGTATTTCAAACATCCAGAGAAGAAGATCATCGTAAGTCAGTAATTTACATAAAAGATACCGATACCTATCTCTGCTTACAGATGACTTAAATCAATATCTTGCCTGATATTTCTAGTTCAGCACAAAATTAAGTCGTATCTTTTAATAACAAAACTGTAATGGGAGATGATGACATGGAAAAACTGATAATCATTGCAATACTGGTTTTTACAATTTCATCCTGCGCATCCCAACAAATTATTGGTACGGGGCCAATTGAACTCACGCCAAGCCAGCAAAGATATCATAAGCAATATCTAATAAAATTAGAAGAAAGAAGAGAGGGATATGCGACCTGGGCATTAGCGGTAAGCCCAACTGAAAATTATGCAGCCGGAGCATACCTAGATGGATATAGAGGTCATAGAGCTGGAAGATCAGAAGTACAAAAACTTGCGCTACGTCTATGCAATGAAAAAGTAAAGGCTAAAGATTGCAAGATTTATGATATCAACGGAGAAGTGGTTTGGAAGTTTGATTCACAAGCCAATAAAACGACTCAGCCTAAATCTGAAAATGATATTTATCAGGGACGCAAAATAATACTATTAAATGACTTTACATTACGTTGGGGTGGTAAGGAAAAATATAAAGCCAAAACAGGCGATGTTCTAACAATTATACGAACTCAACCATGTATTTTTAAAAAGCACATTGATTGTTGGATCGTTGAACATGATGAACATGGTCTTGGAGCCATGAGAGCCGATGAGAGCCTATTAACAGAGGGTGAATAATCCAGAACATTATTCATCATATGAACCTGTTAAATAATGTCTGTGTCGGTTCGTATGCAGAAGTTCAGCCTCTTTTTTTCAACGTCTCCTTTTTGAAGGAGTACAAACTAGATAATAAGACCTGCTTTTCTTTATCATATTGATCATGACTGAAAATCTAAAAATCGGTTTAGCGCTGGGTAGCGGCTCATCTCGTGGCTGGTCACATATTGGGATCATTAACGAATTGACTCAACTTGGCATTGAACCAGATATCATTTGCGGTACGTCAGTAGGTGCCATGGTTGGCGGAGCTTATGTGAACGGTAATCTCGCAAAGCTTGAGGATTGGGCACTATCTGTAACCAAGCTTGATGTAGCCAAGTTCCTTAAGTTCAATACTTCAATGACCGGATTTGTCAACATAGACAGGTTCCATGCTTTTCTAAATGACTGCGTAGCCAATGACGATGCTGTTATCGAACAGAAATCCAAAGTTTTTGCGGCAATTTCAACTGATCTGGAAACAGGAAGAGAGGTTTGGTTAACCAAAGGTTCTTTGCTTCAAGCCATATGGGCTTCAATGTCATTTCCGGGCCTTTTCCCCGCCATCAAGTATGACAATCGCTGGTTAGTAGATGGTGGGCTCGTCAACCCAGTACCTGTTTCAGTCTGCAGAGCCTTGGGTGCTGACATTGTTATCGCCGTCAATCTGAATGCTAATTTTCTGGGCAAACATCTCGACAGAAACAAGGAAATCAAACTGCCCAATAATAATGGTCTTGCCAATAGATTTTCAGAATTGGTTAAAGAATATGCCAACATTTCTTTTTTCAACACAAAAGATGTACAGCAACCTCCAAGCTTACTGGATGCCATTGCTGATTCAGTAAAAATAACCCAGGATAGAATTACAAGAAGCCGCATGGCTGGTGACCCACCTGAAATTTTACTTTCTCCCAAATTGTCTGATATCAGTCTTTTGGAATTGTATCGTGCTAAAGAAGCAATAGCAGAAGGTCATCAATGCGTTGCAAGAATGCGATCTGAAATTGAGGATCATCTAGGGCCAGTGGCTCAATCAAAGAAAGCTAAAACCGAGGACTCTGATAAATCAGATTCATCATCAACTGACTAAAACTATTTTTGGGATGACTTCGTTTTTTCTCCCAGCACCAATAAACAAGGCGTCATCACGAGTGTCAGCAGGGTCGCAAACGCCAGTCCACCTGCAACCGCCGTCGCCAGTTGTGTCCACCATTGTGTAGAGGGGCCACCGATTGAAATATCACGGCCAATGAAATTAATATTCATGCCCAGTACCATCGGCATCAACCCAAGAATAGTGGTAATGGTGGTTAAAAGAACGGGCCGTAACCTTAATGCCCCAGTCCGCAATACGGCTTCGATAGCATCCCGACCTAACCTACGTTGACGGTTATAGGTATCAATTAGCACAATATTATTATTGACCACGATCCCTGCCAGGGCTATGACGCCAACGCCACTCATCACGATGCCGAACGGCTGGTTAGTAATCAATAAACCTAATAGAACACCGATAGTTGAGAAAAACACAGCACTTAAAATCAGCAGGGACTGATAAAAACTGTTGAACTGGGTAACCAGGATCACAGCCATGACAAAAAGCGCAACACCGAAGGCTTTTAGCAGGAAGCTTTCGGCCTCACGCTGTTCCTGATCCTCACCCTTGAAGTTAAATTCTATACGCGGATCAAAGTCTGTCTGAGCCATCCATTGCCGAATATCTCGCACCTTGTCGTCAGGCAGCAATCCTTCTTCTACATTGGCTTCAACTGTCATCACGCGTCGACCGTCACTGCGTTCTAATGTTCCCACTTTAGGTTTTGCTGCTCGAGTAACAAAATTACTGATGGGTACAGCCCCCTGCTCGGAAGGAATGCGCAAACGATCGAGCTGATCAATAGATCGGTCACCAATAGGATAACGTACACGTATTTCAACTTCGTCATCAGTATCATCGGGGCGGTAAGAACCCACCCTGACCCCATTCGTAACCAACCTTACCACACTACCGACAGTAGTAATATCAGCACCATAACGGCTGGCTTCAGCCCGATCGACTTTTAACTGCCACTCGATACCTGGTATTGGGCGGGAATCATTGACATCAACAAAACCACCAATCTGATTAAGTGCACCTCGAATCTTTGCCACTGCGGGTGGTAACAGTTCTGGATATCGAGAACTTAATTCTATCTGGACTGGCTTGCCTACCGGTGGTCCTGATTCCTGTTCTTGAATCTCTATGATGATTCCGGCCAGGTCTTCAGTGCGTTGACGAATCTCCGCCAATATCTGTTTGGCCGGACGGCGTAACTCCCAGTCTATAAACTCCAACTGAATCAAACCAATGGTATCTTCGCTCACTTCTGAACGAAACTCAGAACCACTCCGTGCGTATATGCTGTTGAACTCTTCCATATCCATGATACGTGCTTCCACCTCACGGACAAGTTGATCACGCTCCTGAATCGACAAGTCTCCGCGCGCCCGAATCTGGATTACAGCGTTTTCAGGTTCAACCTCCGGAAAAAACTCAAAACCTTTTCCATAGGTGCCATAGCCGGCATACACCAATACCAGGACCACCAAGGCCAGTATGATAACGCGCCAGGGATGGCTGATGGCAAAACGTAAGAAACGAATATAACGGCCACTCCAGCCCGGTATCGAATTCAAATCACCTTCTTCTGCAGCCACTAGCATCGCCGTATTACGTTCACTGTCAGCGGCGCGTTTACCTACTAATGAACCTAAAGTCGGTACAAATATGAGAGCCATGAAGAGAGAGGCAGTGAGTGTAGCAATGAGGGTGATCGGTAAATATTTCATGAATTCACCGACAATTCCTGGCCAGAACAAAAGTGGCATAAACGCCGCCAGAGTTGTCGCGGTAGCAGCGATAATCGGCCAGGCCATGCGATTACTGGCAAAAGCATAAGCCTGTGAGCGCGGAAGCCCCTCGGCCATTTTACGGTCAGCCATTTCCACAACGACAATGGCACCATCAACCAACATGCCCACCGCCATAATGAGTGAAAACAACACGACGATGTTTACCGTCAGTCCCATCAAGGCGATAATTAAAATTCCAGCGAGAAAAGAGCCAGGAATGGCTAAACCGACCAGTCCCGCTGTTCTTAAACCCAATACGGCAACAATGACAATCATCACTAAAAGCACCGCGGCTATGACATTGTTCTGCAGGTCAAACAACATGTCACGGATATCATCGGACTTGTCCTGGGTAAAAAGCACCTCGATATTTGTTGGCCAGTTTGCTTTTTCTTCAGCCACCATGGTTCGAACCTGCTCGATGGTATCAATAATGTTGGTACCAATACGCTTGGTTACCTCAAGCACCACTGCAGGTTGCCCATTGACACGCGCATAGCCGGTGGGATCTTTGAATGTACGATTAGCTACAGCAACATCAGAAAAGGTTACCAGACTATCGCCACTTACCAGAATCGGTAAGGATAAAATATCCTCGACGCTTTCAAATAACCCTGGCACCTTAATTGAATAGCGACCACTACCCGTATCCAGAGCACCGGCAGCAACGAGTTCATTATTGCGTGCTACAAAACTGATCAGGGCTTCATGCGATTGCTGATAGTTTTCGGCCCTGACCGGGTCGATCAGTACTTCAACCAAATCTTCACGATCTCCGGCTATATCAACTTCTAGAATACCGGGCAAGGACTCTAACTGATCGCGCAGTCGACGGGCAGTATCCACCAGCAATCTTTCCGTAACATCGCCGTACAGGGTTACTACCAGTACTGGAAATAAAGCCACATTGACTTCATGCACGGTGGGCTCATCGGTTTCGTCGGGTAATTCCGACTTCGCGATATCCACCTTTTCGCTCACATCATCAAATGCCGTATCACTGTCAAATCCGGCATCGAATTCAAGTACAATGGTGGCATGACTTTCTACCGCGGTGGAGGTCATTTCCTTAATGCCTTCAATATTCTGCAGCTCACTCTCCATCGGACGAATCAGCAAGCGCTCAGCATCTTCCGGTGATATACCTTCGTGATGAATGGAAACATAAATAATCGGGATCGCGATATCGGGATCAGATTCTTTAGGTATAGAGATATAAGCAGCGGCACCGGCTATGAGGATCAGGCACAGGATCAGCAACACCGGGCGTGAGCGGTTAATCGCGATGTCGATTGGAGTCGCCATTATTCTTTAATTACATCATTGGTAATATTGGCTTCATCCACCGGTACCACTGTTTCACCGGTTTGGACGAAGCCCTGCCCCACCGTGATGATTCGGGTACCTTCTGGCAGGCCTGATATCCACAAACCCTCCGCGGTCGAACGGATGACTTGCACCGGTAAAAATTCAACTACATTTTGTTCATTGACAACCTTGATACCCAACTTATCTGAATGACTCAATGACAACAGAGCCGGAGACAATTGAAATGCAGAAACATAACGAACCGGAATATTGAGTGCAGCGGTGATACCTGAAACGAGAGAACCATCAGGATTAGGAATTTCGAATTCTACCTTGAAAGTGCGAGTCACCGGATCGGCCTCGGAAGCAATATAACGTAATTCTCCGTCAGCAATCCTACCGGTGACCATATGGGCAATCCCTCTATCTCCCAGTACCAACCGATGACGCTCCTGTTGATCGACATAGCCCACAAAGATCACAGGATCCTGCTCCAGCAAACGCGCCAACTCATCCCCTCCGCCCAGGTAAGAACCTACTTCTACTGGCAAGCGGTCTAAAATGCCATCAAACGGGGCAACCACGCGGGTATTCTCTATCTCCAGTTCTATACTTTTCACCAGTGCCTTGGCGGTTGCCAGCTGAGCGGCAACTCTGGATACTTCAATTTCAGATTGCAGGTTATTCTTTTGGAGTTTTTTGGCGCCGGCGAATTCAAGTTCGCTTTGTTCAAGCAAAGCCTTTGCCTCCTGTAACCGTGCTTGCCGATCACGCATGTCCAGCTGCACAATCAAATCACCCTGACGCACATTAGCCCCTTCATCCGCACCCAATTCAATTACTCGCCCTTCCACCTCGGCCCTTAGGGTAACTGCACGTGCAGGTTCAGTCCGTCCGTTAATGACGATTTCCTGACTTACACGTTTTAATTCGGGGGTACGTACGCGTACCTTGGGTACCAGAGATCGCTGAGCATTATTGACGGGTTGTACTGCGACCTCTTGTTCGGAAAAATAACCGGATGCAAGCCACAGCGATAGCAGCAGAAATATCGCCAGTGCGTAGATCAGAGATTGATAGGTATTAAAGAGGTTTTTCATATTTGCCCTTAACCCAGCTGTCGTATTGGTGACTTTGGACAGCTTACTCCTTCATGATGATGAAAGCATTAAAACTAAAACCTATTACAAAACGAATGATGTACGTCATGATCATCTCGAAATACGCAATAAAAATCAGAATTGCTTTCAAAGCAGGCAGATCATAGATTGACTGACTCTCATATTGGATCGCCCTTTTCGGCAAATTTCACAAAATCTTCACAATGAATTGACAACCCATTCACGTAACTAAATTTATATTCAGCTCATGATTTTTAATGATCAGGAGCAATGTGATGTCAATCCACGAAAATCAGGTCTCTGAACCCAATCACCATTATGACCAGCTGTTGGAAGAAATTGAACTGATGGATCCTAATGGGCTCTATTTAGTGGTGCCTGGCAGCACACTGCACCAAAAGTTTAACAATCCGGTCAAGGATGGGATTGATGAAAGCTAAATTTGTCCCCCATTACAAGTTTTAGCAGTATTAGGGCTTTAACCTCCTTTCCTCTTCTTATTTAAGCCCGGGCTCATGGATGAGCTACTTTTTTTTAATGACCCGCTTGGTTATGCACCATTGTGCAGCAAAATTCAGCGATCATTGAATATAACTACAGCTTTGTTAAATTGGCCGGCCCGTTAAGGCACTAAAATCAGGCACAATCGCAATGACTGAACTCCATCACACTGTAGACCAGGTTACCCACAACATTCGTCAACGCAGTCGCGCTTCTAGAGATAATTATCTTCGTCGCCTCGACGCAATGATTGAAAAAGAACCTCTAAGAGGTGGATTATCCTGCACCAATCAGGCACATGCTTACGCCGCTTTTCCAGAACAGGATAAAAATATACTGATTGAAACGCGCCAGCCCAACCTGGCTATTGTATCGGCTTACAATGACATGCTATCGGCACATCAACCATTTGAACGTTTTCCTCATATCATCAAGCAGGCAGCGCGTGAAACAGGCGCTGTTGCCCAATTTGCGGGTGGTGTTCCGGCCATGTGTGATGGGGTGACTCAGGGACAACCAGGCATGGAACTCTCGCTGTTCAGCCGAGACACGATTGCGCTCTCCACCGCTATTGCACTTTCTCATAACACATTTGATGCCGCCTTGTACCTGGGCGTTTGCGACAAGATTGTACCCGGCCTACTTATTGGCGCTTTATCATTCGGTCATCTACCTGCTGTCTTTGTGCCGGCGGGACCGATGACCACGGGTCTACCCAACGAGGAAAAAGCACGCATCCGTCAGTTATTTGCCGAAGGTAAAGTTTCTCGAGCAGAGCTCCTCGAAGCGGAATCACGTTCTTATCACAGTGCCGGCACCTGTACCTTTTATGGGACGGCCAATAGCAACCAGATGCTCATGGAAATGATGGGATTGCATTTACCTGGAGCGGCCTTTATTAACCCCAATACACCCCTACGTGATGCACTCACTGCCGCTGCAGCGAAGCGTGCCGTGAAAATTACCGCCCTGGGCTCCAATTACACACCGGTGGGACGTATGATTGATGAGCGTAGCCTGGTCAATGCGATCGTCGGATTGCTCGCCACTGGAGGCTCTACCAATCACACCCTGCACCTTATTGCCATCGCTCGAGCAGCCGGCATTCAGATTACCTGGGATGATTTTAACAATCTTTCTACTATGGTACCTTTATTAACCCGGATTTATCCAAATGGACAAGCTGATGTTAACCAGTTTCATGCGGCAGGCGGCATGGGATTCCTCATTCGTGAATTGATTAATGGGGGATTGATGCATGCGGATGCTAACAATGTAATGGGCTCTACTATGGAATCTTACAGCCAGGAACCCTGGCTGGATGATGGTAAATTAAAATGGAGAGATGCCCCTTCTGAAAGCGGTGATAAAGATATTTTGCAGACGACTTCGACACCATTTTCTAAATCGGGCGGTTTAAACCTTATGTCGGGCAATCTTGGCCGAGCTGTTATTAAAATTTCAGCCGTCAAGGAAGAGCATCAGGTTGTACAAGCACCAGCCCTAGTCTTCGAAGACCAGGAAGAGGTCATGGAAGCTTTTAAACGTGGTGAACTGGAACGTGATTTCGTTGCAGTTATACGAAACCAGGGGCCGCGCGCCAATGGCATGCCCGAATTGCACAAATTGACCCCACCACTGGGTGTATTACAGGGCAAGGGTTTCAAAGTAGCACTGGTCACCGATGGTCGCATGTCGGGTGCTTCAGGTAAGGTACCTGCTGCCATCCACCTCACTCCGGAAAGTATTGCTGGTGGACCGATTGCACGTATTCAAAACGGTGATGAAATTTTACTGGATGCGCGTCAGGGTATTTTACAGATTAATGTAGATGCCACCGAATTTGCGCAACGTGAGATCACGCAACCTGATTTATCCCATAATCAGTGGGGACTCGGGCGTGAATTGTTCGATGGATTTCGTGCGCATGCGACAGGTGCCGAACAAGGCGCAATGAGTATTTTGCTGACAGAGCCCATGAGCCCCTCGGAAAAAATTTCTGAAGACGTAACAGTTTAGCTCGAGTTTATTCAAACTCCCGCATAGAATACATATTCACAACTACCCACTCTGCTTTTGAAGGAGTTTTTTGTGTCATTAAATGAAATATTAACCCGTGCGCCAGTAGTACCGGTAATCGTTATTGAAGACCTTGAGCATGCCGTTCCACTGGCACGATCCTTGATTGCTGGCGGCCTGCCCGTGCTCGAAATCACCCTGCGAACACCGGTTGCCATGGAAGCCATAAAAATGATTATTGGCGAGGTACCGGAAGCGATTGTCGGCGTGGGTACAGTCACTCATCCTGATCAATTACTTGAGTGCAAACAAGTGGGAGCTCAGTTTGCAGTGAGCCCTGGACTTACACCTGCCCTGATTGATTGCAGCCGAGATATTGATATTCCATTTCTTCCGGGTGTTTTTACACCCAGCGAGGCCATGCAAGCTCGTGATCTGGGATTCAAGACTTTAAAGCTTTTCCCGGCAGCGCAGGCCGGTGGAGTCTCCATGTTAAAAGCAATGAATGGACCCTTGCCGGATATAAAATTCTGTCCCACGGGCGGCATCGGCCCCACCAGCTTGCTGGAATATCTGAAGCTACCGAATGTCCTTTGTGTCGGAGGCTCCTGGGTCGCGCCCAAGCAAAGTATGCATAATGGCAGCTGGCAACAGATTACTCAGCTCTCGACCGAAGCAGTCATGACCGCTAAAAACTTATAATGGACTTGTTTAAAAGGTTCAATCGGATTATGTTAGCTGGATAAAAGACGGATAAAATATACATGCCAACCATTCACATCAAAAAGCAACATAATATTGATACTGACACTGTAAAGAAGGAAGTTCAAAACCTGGCTGATAAACTCAGCAAAGAACTCTCAGCTGAATATCAATGGAAAGGTAATCAGCTCGAATTCAAACGCACGGGCGCCAATGGTCATATCGACATTCATGACAACGAGGTGGATGTTGAAATTAAACTGGGGCTGGCACTCACCCCTCTTAAGAGAACCATCGAGACCAAAATAAACGATTATCTTGATGAACGGTTGAGTTGATCCTCTTCCTCCAGAGCTCGGTACTGGTCCCGAATAAACTCCTTACCGTATTTTCTTTCCAGGCGTCGAATGGTGAAATGAGCTCGCGCCATATGCTGAAAGTGCTGCATAAAAATGGCATTCACTCCAGCCGCACTCACCGCACCAATGACTGGCATCAATTGTGTAGCCATACGCTGAGTTACCATCACCCCAAAACGACTGGAAATGACATTAATGACCCTAATCACGGCCGGACCTGATCCCGCACTGAAACCATGCGCCAGCACTTCTGCATAAGCCGCGGTCATATAGGCTGATAACGCCAGGCGCACCCCGTAATAGCCCGTTTCCGCGGCATCATCTACCTCGGTTTTACCACCCAATGCAAACACCTGGACACAGGCCAATTGGGTTTCCGTCTCACGAGTATCCTCACCCTCTTCGCGGGCAATTTCGGCAATGCCCCGCAACATCAAGGTCGTCGTCACTGGTAATTCGAACACGAGCCCGGGCAATCCGAAGAATCCGCCTAGACCGCCTGAGCCAGCAACCAGTGCTTTATAATAGATTTCATGGGGGGTGACTTCCTGATCTCTGCGCATCGAAGATACAGCCGTTTTTAAGGTTTTAGCCAAAGCTTTCTCGGAAACCGCATGAATACGTCGGTACCAGTTGGTCGGTAATAGCTGTAAGGCCACCTCGATTGGCGTACCAATAACACTCGATAGCCTGGCTGCCAGGCTGGGATGTTCCAGAGTGATATATGACTTGCGTAAGTCATTCATATCATCCATATCGATCATAACAGGGATATGATCGTCAACTTTGTTATCGTCTTTCATAGTGGGCCTGGACATATGGTTAAAAAGATAGAGACCTATGGCCTATTGAATCGATTTCGGTATATTATAATCATTAATTAGTTAAGTTTTATTGACCCAAGACATATTAACCTCAGGATTTAAATATGCCTCGCATCGACAATCTCAGTAAAGGGATCGCTATCGGAATCGGAATTGCAGTGTTGGTTCCAGTGGCCATATCTACGCTCGCTCCGGTAATCAGACCTGTGGCCCGGGGCGCCGTAAAAACAGGTATTCGGGCTATTGAGAAAGGCCGTGAATTTATCGCGGAAACCACAGAAGCCGTCGAAGACATCGTCGCTGAGACCCAGGCCGAATTACGCTCAGAATTCATGAATGAATCTGGTGATCATGGTTCAACTATTGATGATGTCGAAACCGTAGAAGCGGAAAATTTAAACGCTGAAACCGAGGCAGTTCAGGATAATATAAGAAGTATGCACAACAAATGAGTGTTCCCTTCAATATTGCGCACACGATCAATGGACGTACTCGTATCCGTTGGGCCGGTGATGATAAAGATAAGCACCATGTAATCGAGATCGCTGCCCAGCTCAACGAAATTGAGGCTATTGATGCCGCAATCGCCAAGCCAATTACAGGCAGTATTGTTATTCAACATGCATCAAAGGAATGGTTGGATATACAACCGCGTTTGGAGCAGATCGCTCAAATAGATTTTTCAACGAAGCCGGCTACTCGCAACCGTACTGGCGTCGAGTTACTCAATCACAGCATGGATCATCTGGATACCGTCTTAAGAACCAAGAATCTCGATTTAAATTCCTTAACATTCATGATGGTGCTGAGTTTTGCAGTAATCCAGGCCTTGCGTGGTCAGGTTATGGTGTCCTCGGGTTCACTACTCTGGATGGCTTATAATTTGTCTACCCGTGTACGTGATAACGAGCGTCTACTCGAGTCCAACACTCAAGCTTGAATCAACTGTAAACGCTATCCTTTTTTACGCTTTTTTCGCACGACCCATACCGTGGAATCGCCGTAACGCGCCATTCGGTGAGATGCAGAACCCTGTATAAACCGCTGGATCACACCCTTATCTTTGTAGCCAATCATAATCAGGTCGCTTTGTGTTTCCTCAGCAGCATTGAGTAATTCATCACTAATACTATCCGCTTCTCTAAGTTGCGTGGTGACATCGGGTACTGCCCAATCGTGTTCTTTGACCGCTTTGTCCAGTTGTTCTTTCATCATCTGCTCTTTCTGCATCCAGATACTATTGATATGTGAGCGAATATCCTGCCGGTACATGGTAATCACCGGCATGACGTAAACCACGTTAATTTTTGAAGTCTCTTCGAGTGGAAAAGAGGCGCACAGCTTCAGGACATCTTTCGCAACAGGTGTATGGTCATAGGCAACAGTGATCTGGTAAGGCGCGTTAGTACCCGGCTCAATTTCGGGTTGAGGAACAGAACATGACTTGGGTTTCACGATCAAAACCGAACAAGGGGCATGCTCCATAACATAATCACACACACTACCTAATAAAAATCGTTTGGTGCGTCCCGATCCGTGGGAACCCAGTACAATTAAATCGGCTTTAATTTCTTTTGCCACGTGTAAAATCTGGTCGACAGGCGATCCTTTTTTTACCATCGATTCCACTGGCCATCCATCCTCAAGCAGACGCTTGCGCTCCCCGGCAACCAGCTCTTCGGCGTCTTTCATCAGGTATTCATTCGCATCTTCCAGCATCTCGCTCTGGTCCTCATTGAGTAAACCGAGCTCCTCCTCTGACATGGGAATGGCATTAACAACGTTCAATAACGTCATTTTGGAATCCCTTGGAAAAGGAAAACGCAACATGAAATCCAATGCACAGCGTGCATATTCCGATCCGTCAGTCGCTATCAATATTTTCATATTTTTTCATCCTAAGAGTCAGTATCTTTCATCTTTAATGAGCACTCTCAATATTCAGGGTGTACTGGAGTATCACATAAACAGCATAAACGCTGAGCAGCCAGACACCCTGCCAACGGTAAAACTGTCCTGCCTTGTTCATCGAAATAAAAATCCTGAAAGAGAACAGGATGATTAACATCGCCGGAAAATGGAAATAGTAAAAATTCATGGGAATGAGTAATGGGGCTGCCGCGGACGCGGCACCAATGACAAACAATACATTCAATACATCAGCGCCCACGATATTACCGACAGTAATCTCGGGATGACCTTTACGCACTGCTGCAATGGCCGTCATCAGCTCCGGTAATGAAGTACCAAAGGCCACCATGGTCGCGGCAATGACATCTTCCGGCACGCCCAGACGCACCGCGATCTCGGAGGCACTCGGCACCAGGATCCGGGCGCCCACAATAACCAGTGTTAGACCCATAATAATCAGGAACCAGCTTTTTCCGACACTCATCAATTCATGTTCGGGCAAGCCCTCAATTTCCATGATATCTGATCCCTGTTTAGACCAGAGATAAGTGACATACAAATAAACCACTAAAAGGCTCAAGAACAGAAAACCAACCCAGCGCTCCAGTTTTGGTGTGCCATCTGAAAAGAAATAAGCACCCACGGCTATTAAAACCAGTAAAACAGCAGAGCTGACCTGGACCCAGCCCGTGCGGTTTAAGATAAAACGGTTAACGGGTACTGCTGCGAGTATACAGGTTAGCCCAAAAATGAGCCCGGTATCCGCAATGATAGAACCTACACCGTTACCCAGGGCTAAACCGGGATTACCCATGTAAGCCGCCATTACGGAAACAAAAGCTTCTGGCAAAGTGGTTCCCAATGACACCACCGTCGCGCCTATGACTATCTTGGGCATACCGGTGCGTTCTGCCAGATCCACGACACCGTCAATCATCCAGTCCGCACCCATGGAAAGCATCACAATGCAAACCGCAATGATCATTAATAATGCCAATGTCGGTAACCCTGACACAACGTTCAGCAGCAGGGTTTCATCGCCGATCCAATCCAGTATGGAGTGATTCATTTTACCGACACAGGTCATGTTAAAGTCGCTTAAGTATTGAAAACTTTAACAATAAAATGAAGAATAAAAAAACATTATCTTAGGACGACGGCCCGGTGGCTTCATCTAAACCGATTAGTGAGCATATCGCACTCGTGAATTCACGAGTTGCCGGTAGAACCCGTTTCGAGGTTGCGGGTCTATATCGGTCCAGGCAAATTAAACAAAACCTGGAATCCGCCTTGCAAGCCCTTACTGGTGTGCAACGCGTGAGCGCTAGCGAATTGACGGGGCGAGTATTGGTGCTCTATGACCCTGGACTGAGCCTGGATGAATTGATAGATGTCATGGCTCAACATCTGGATGCCGGGTCTTCATTACGGCATAGGCGTAAAATTGCGGCCCCAGCTTCTGCAGAAGCTTCATATTCGAATGATAGCCAGACTCTAAAAGCAGTTTTTGAAAAACTAAGATTGCTCGCCGGCAATCTGCCCGCCCTGCTCTATTCTCTCCCCCTATTCAATACGCATCCCGTCCATTCTGAGCAAAATCCAAGTACCACCCCGCAGGGACTGGAAACCTGGCATCTTAAAAGTATGGATGAACTGCTCCATATGCTGGATACGTCCAGAAACAGGGGACTGGATGAAAATGAGGTCAGCAGGCGTCTTGATCTTTATGGTAGAAATAGCCTGACCGCCAGTGCTGCTCGCTCCGACCTCTCCATATTGTTGAGCCAGTTTAATAGTGCCCCGGTCTATATGCTGGGCGGTTCGGCGGTAATTGCCATTATTACTGGCGGTATGATCGATGCGGCCGTCATCCTGGGGGTCGTGCTGATTAATTCCGCCATTGGTTTCGTGACCGAGCGCCAGGCCGAAAAAACCATCAGCTCATTATCGGATACCGGTGTGCGCTCGGTCCGGGTTTTACGTAATGGCGTTGAAACTGAGATCGATGTGGAAAACATCGTACCCGGTGATGTACTGATTTTTACCCCGGGCTCCTATGTGGCAGCCGATGCCCGTATCTTGAGTTCACATCGTCTTAGCGTTGACGAATCTGCCCTGACCGGTGAAAGCCTGCCGGTTTCCAAGGATCATCTGTTTGTAGCCAATGATATGACCGCACTGGGTGACCGAAGCAATATGGCTTATATGGGTACCCATATCAGTGGTGGCAATGGTAAAGCCGTGGTCGTGGCCACGGCAGCAGCGACCGAGCTGGGACAGATCCAAACCATGGTAGGTGAGGCCGAAGCACCCGAAACGCCGATGCAAAAACAATTGGACTCAATGGGTACCACACTTGCCGTACTCAGCGGTGCCGTGTGCGCCGGCGTATTTGGGGTGGGTGTCATGCGGGGTTATGCCGTACTGGAAATGCTGAAGGCTTCGGTCTCTCTGGCCGTAGCCGCCGTGCCGGAAGGATTGCCAGCCGTGGCCACAACCACGCTCGCCATGGGTATAGCGGACATGCGTAAGCATAATGTGGCAGTGCGACACCTTGATGCCGTTGAAACCCTGGGCTCGGTCCAGGTATTTTGTATGGATAAGACTGGCACCCTCACGATGAACCGGATGGCTGTGGTTTCAGTCTTCAGTGGAGAAAAAACCTATCAGGTATCCGGTCAGCAATTCAAACATGAAGATGCATTGATCGATGCCACTTCGGTCAGAGAAATACGTGATCTTATGCAAGTCGTTTCCTTGTGTAGTGATACCGAAATGAATGTCATCGAAGGGGCACAGAAACTGACAGGATCCCCCACCGAAATGGCCCTGGTGCAGATGGCCTTGGATGCCGGTTTAAATATTGAACAATTGAGAACGCACTCGCCAAAACTTCGAGGTCGCGATCGCGCAGAGGGACGCCCCTACATGACCACGCTACACCCGTGGAAAGGGGGTAAACATTTACTCGCGGTCAAGGGGAGTCCCGAAGAGGTATTGGCCATGTGCGAATCACAAATTCGCAATGGCCGACGGATTCAGCTGGATGACACATCACGAGCAGCCATTATTAATCAAAATGACTTTATGGCGGGGGATGCTTTACGTGTCCTCGGTGTGGCATATCGCGAACTCGATGAAGCGCGTATGCCCAGTCGCACCGGCCGTTTGACCTGGCTGGGCCTGGCGGGTATGGCAGATCCGATGCGCGAGGGCATGGATAAACTGATTGCCCAGTTTCATCAGGCGGGCATAGAAACCGTCATGATCACCGGTGATCAGGCAGCTACAGCACAAGCCATCGGCAGGCAGTTAGGTCTCAGTGGAGATAAACCTTTACAAGTTCTTGAGTCCAGCAAGTTGGAAGAAATCGAGCCAGAATTACTGGCTGGACTGGTTAGAAATGTCCATGTTTTCGCCCGTGTGAGTCCGGCCCATAAACTCCGAATCGTACAAGCATTCCAGGATGCTGGCATGGTCGTAGCGATGACCGGTGATGGCATCAATGATGGTCCTGCCCTTAAAGCAGCAGACATCGGTGTGGCCATGGGTGAAAGTGGTACCAATGTCGCCCGGGACGTATCCGATGTTGTCTTGGAAGATGACAATCTACACACCATGGAAACAGCGGTCGAACAAGGCAGAACCATTTACAACAATATTCGCAAGATGATCCATTTTATGGTGTCGACGAATCTGACCGAAATTGAGGTGATGCTGGCGGGCATTGCATTCGGCATGGGATCACCGATGAATTCGATGCAGTTATTATGGATTAATCTGGTCACCGATATTTTTCCGGGTCTCGCTTTATCGATGGAGCCCGCAGAAAAGGACATCATGCAAATTCCTCCACGCAGCAGTGACGACGCCATCATTGGTGGTCAGGATCTGAAAAAGATGATCATCGAATCTGGCATTATTGGTGTCGGCACCATGGCGGCCTATATGTATGGTATGCGTCGCTATGGCCCTGGTGCCGCTGCCAGTACCCTTGCCTTCAACACACTCACGTTGAATGAACTGGCCCATGCATATAGTTCACGCTCTGAACACCGCCATCTTTACAACGGCAGTAAGGATTTACCACCGAATCCCCATATCACCAAGGCAATTCTCGGCATGACAGCCTTACAGGCCATTGTGAGCTTTTTACCCAGTTTTAGACGGCTGCTCGGAACAACACCACTGAGTGCAGTTGATCTCCTGGTAATTGCAGGCGGTGTGTTGGGCCCACTTGCTGTTAATGAAGCCATCAAACCGGCCTTACCTGAACTACCCGATATGGATGAAGAGCACTCGCACCAAGAAGACTCAGCCAATGAAAAAGAGATAGAGGCACATGAAACATTATGACTAATCCATTTATATTTACCTCAGAGTCTGTGACTCGTGGTCATCCCGATAAGCTCTGTGATCAGGTTAGCGACGCCATCATTGATCACTTTCTGGTACAAGACCCACATGCACGTGTCGTTGCTGAATGTGCGGTTTCCAGCGGAGTATTATTTGTATCCACGCACTTCGCATCGACCGCATCCATGATGGATATCTCTGAAATTGCGCGCAGAACCATCGATGATATCGGCTACCCCAAGGAAGTTTTCAATGCCAAGGATTGCACCATCCTTTCAAGCATCATGGACCATACCCAGGAGGATTATGATCCCCTGGAATTAGAGTCACTCAATGACATGGCCATAGACAAGATTACTGCACGGCAACAAGCCAGTGTATTTGGTTATGCTTGTGATCAAACAGAAGACCTGATGCCTGTTCCAATTTGGCTTGCGCACAGAATGGCCGCAAGAATTGATAGCGTGCATGGTCATAAGAAAAAACTGTCATACCTTTTACCCGATGCAGAGGTACAAGTCGGTTTTGAGTTTAATGATGGCAAACCATCACGATTACACAGCATTGCCGTGGTTACTACACAAACAGAAAACAGTACCGTTGAATTAGAACAACTCCGCGAGGATATTAATCACAAAGTAATTCATCATGTCCTAAAGAAAGAAAAGATAGCGCATGATGATACGACTCAAGTGCATATCAATCCCAGAGGGGCACGCAGAGGAGGCGGGCCGGCTGTCCATTCCGGTTTAACGGGAAGAAAATCCAGCATCGATACCTATGGTGGCTTTGCCCGCTTCAGTGGCACCGCTTTAAGCGGCAAAGACCCGATGCGCATCGATCGGGTGGGTGCTTACATTGCGAGATTTGCGGCAAAAAATGTGGTTGCGGCGGGTCTGGCTCGCGAGTGTGAAGTTCAATTAAGTTATACAATTGGTCAGGCAAGTCCTGTGAGTCTCCGGGTACGCACATTTGGTAGCGGTGAACTCGATGATCAAGTGATTGCAGATCGATTACGGGAAGTTATCGATTTCCGCGTCGGTGCCATTGTGCGTGATTTGAAACTGAAGACACTCAGCAACCAACCCGGTGGATTTTATAATAAATTGGCCGTGTATGGGCACATGGGCCGGAGAAAACTGGATGTTCCCTGGGAAAAAACAAATTTAACGGCGCAATTGAAATAGAAAAACACCCGATTGGTTAGGCTTTTGGCCCAGGCATTTTATTGTTCAATGCGCCAATCAATAAACCACTGACCACAGAAAAGGTACCTGTCACCGCCGCAATCTTTGCCAGTTCTTTGGGGGGTGGCAACTTAAACGAAGCGCCTTCACCATTGGTTTGCTCTTCTTTCATACGGCCCATGTTGTAATGGATTAGAGCTTCTGCCATGAAGACGCCGAAAGTAATGCCTGTTACCAGAAAACGACCCATCTCTTGATACCGTTCAGATTAATATTTAGGAATAGTATACAACTTTCAAGTAACTTGAACACAACGTAATTCGATGGCATAAGACATTGACCGCTGAGGGTCATTTCCTGTCGACTCAGCAATAACTGACGACTTGATGAATGCTTTAATAACCTTATTGAATTCGAATGGGTTCGGGCTTATCGGAAGCAGGTTCTATGCAACCGATAATTTTACTGTCCGTATAACCAAATTGTTTAAGTGACTGGATGCAGTTTTCAGCTTGATCTTCAGGCACACTTGCGAGTAACCCCCCTGCGGTTTGAGGATCAAACAGTAACGGAAAAGCAGGGTGTAATGCAGCTTTTTCTAGATCTTTCAGCGCGCGACGCAGGCGTAGATTCTGGGGTTGCAGACTGGATAGTATACCGGCTGTTACTGTTTCCTGAGCACCGTCCAGGATCGGCAAGCGGTCCATATAAAGAACAGCATCCACTTTAGAAGCACGCGTCATTTCAATTAAGTGTCCAACAAGCCCAAAGCCGGTGAGATCCGTACAGGCTGTGGCCCCATATTTTCGCAAAACTTCTGCAGCTTGTTGGTTAGATAAAACCATGGCCTTCAATGCAGCGTCAATCCAGCGGCCCTTGGCCTTGCTGCGCATGTCTGCAGCAAACAGGGTTCCTGTTCCAATCGGCTTGGTCAGCACCAAGGCATCACCCGGTTGCATCCCACTTTTTCTCAATACCTTTGCAGGATCAATCAAGCCATTAACCGTCAAACCAAATGCCAGTTCTGCTCCTTCACTCGAATGACCACCCGCTAAAACTGCACCAGTGGGTTTAATAATCGATAGTGCCCCGGCCAACATTTCATAGAGGGTTTCTTCAACTATCGCTTCACGTCCATAAGGCACGGTAGCAAGCGCTAACACTGACTGCGCTTCAGCGCCCATGGCAAAAAGATCGCCCAGCGCATGATTCGCCGCTATGGCCCCAAATAAATAACTGTCATCAATGAAAGCTCTAAAATAATCCACACTTTGCACCATGACCTTGCCTTCAGGCACAGCTAACATTGCACAATCATCAGGGGCTTCCCGACCGATCAATACATCATCGCGTGAATCTACAGGTAAACGCGCCATCACCCGAGACAGTACCGTCGCGCCCACCTTGGCACCACAACCGCCACAACGCATCGCTAATGTGGATAATTCTTTGATCGCCTCCCGATCAGCAATGCCAGACGCCAGTTCCGTCCGGGGGTTATCATCCATCTCAGGCAGTTCATTAAACTTGGCCATGAATTCACGATCGATCCAGTCCTTAACCCGCCATAACCAGGCTGATTCATACGACCATGATCCACGAGAGGCAACCGCGTATTGATTCCCGGTACTGATCAGTCCCAGAAATTTTTTCTGCGGCCGATAGCGCCGCAAAGACCTGCCCGTCGCAGCCGCCTTGAGGTTACGGGTGAGCACCGGCCCTTGACGCACCGCGAATACCCCTGACTTGGGCCGGGCATCCGGAAGAGAGGCAACATCTCCAACGGCAAAAATATTGCTATGAGAAATACTTTGTAAATTATGATTCACCTTGATAAAACCAGCATTATCAACGGCAAGCCCGGAGGTTTTCGGCCACTTGGGGGCTGAAGCTGTGGTCACCCAAAAAACGGCATCAGCCGGATAACTTTCACCAGTCTCAAGTGTTACTTGGCTAGCATCAATTGCGGCAACCCGACTATTCGTTCTGATGGTGATGCCGCGCTCATTAAGAATACGTTCAAACTTCCGCCTGACACCGCTATTGTGCATATACATGATGCTGCCACTTGATGTACACAGGCTATAAGAGAGTCGTGATGGATCATCTCCTGATTGTTTTAATTCTTGTTGTAGCCGGTGTTGGGTCGACAATGCCAACTCAACGCCACCGGCGCCTCCCCCAACCACAACCACGCGGAACTCACCTTCGCTCTGATGGACTCGTTCGATTAACTGATCCCATTTCTGCAAGAAGATATCGATCGGTTTCGCAGCCAGGGCGTATTCGTCGACCCCTGGCACATTAATACTATTTGGACGAGAACCGGTATTGATGGATAGCACGTCATAGCTCACAGGCGGCCGACCTTTCGCTATCACTTTTTGGTTCTCGGTATCAACACCTTCTACTTCGGTATGATAAAGCCGTGCACCGGCAAATCGTGCCAGGGGGCCAAGATCAATATGACATTCATCGTATTCATAAAATCCGGCCACATACCCTGGTAGCATACCGGAATAAGGCGTATGTATATCGCGAGTGATCAGCGTGACTCTCAATCCCGCTACAGGATTCATACCCAGTGACTTCAGCACGGCAACATGAGCATGACCGCCACCAACCAGGACAAGATCTTTGACTACAGGGCTTTTCGGAGATTGCATCGAATTCAAGTAGAGAAAATATTCAAAAAGGTTTTGCTTTAGGCTACACGAAACAAGTGAACACTGAACAAATGATTTTCATCAACCCAGTATCGCACAGAATGAAAATCCGCCTTCTTAGCCAGATTTATAAATTCATCGACGGCATATTTATAAGAATTTTCAGTGTGGATAGTTTCACCCTGGTTAAAAATAAATTTTTTCTGGTTTATATGAACCTCCTGTTCGAGCTGGCTGACCAAGTGCATTTCAATTCTTCCGAGAGATTCATTGTACAGGGCCTTGTGCTCCCATCTACTCAAGTCAAAATCAGCTTTCAGTTCACGATTGATGCGTTCCAGTAAATTCAGGTTGAATTGGGCCGTCACACCGGCAGCATCATCATAGGCCGCTTCTAGGATCGAACGGTCTTTTTTAAGATCGACACCAATTAACAGGTATCCCCCTGAGCCCAGCAGTTCAGCAACTGACTGGAGAAAATTAATGGCATCATCAGGATTAAAATTGCCAATACTCGAACCAGGGAAAAACGCTACATGAGTTCCATGAGGTACCGTCGGAGGCAAAGCCATCTCTTTCGTGTAATCCGTACAGGCTGCATGAATCTCTAGCCAGGGATAGGCCAGCGCGAGCTCCTCAGCGGCGATACGCAAATGATCGTGAGAAATATCCATGGGTACATAGGCCCTGGGCTGAAGTCCCTCGAGCAAAATATGCACCTTGGCACAACTTCCCCCGCCCGGTTCTACCAGTAGACTGCCGGTGCCCACCTGTTTGGCGATATCGGGCGCATACCGTTTTAAAATATCGATCTCGGTGCGTGTCTGATAATACTCGGGTAACTCGGTAATGGCATCAAAAAAACGGGATCCTTTGGCATCATAAAAATACTTGGGCGGTATCGATGCCGGTCGCTGTGTTAAACCCTGGATCACATCATCGATAAATTCATCACGCGTCGCGTGCAGGTCATGAAACTGGATATTGGCTGTCTTCATGGTATTTGGCATTTAAAGAGCACAAGTTCTGAATCCAGCAAAAACATCATTCCTATCAGGCCCATAATAAGTACGCCAGGTATTACGAATCATTCGCGAGCGTGTTGTCCAAGCCCCCCCTCGCAACACCTTGGTATTACCAAACAAGGGCTGAGAATAATCCTGGTACATGTCTGGTTTAAATCCGGGATAAGGTCCGAATGTATCATGGGTCCATTCCCAAACATTGCCTATCATCTGCCGACAGCCAAAGGCGCTGTCTCCAGATGCACAGGCACTCACGTCAATCGTACCCATGGTATACCCATCCAAATTGGCTTGACCGGGTTCAGGTGGACTATCCCCCCAGGGGAAATAGCGTTTGGTTTGAGACAGTTTTAAACCATCAGTTGTGGGTTGTGCTGAAGCAGCTACTTCCCACTCAGCTTCGGAAGGCAAGCGTCGTTCAGCCCAGTTACAATAAGCCAAGGCCTCATACCAACTGACATGAATGAGTGCAGCCTTAAGTGGCAGGGGTATCCACTGGTCGAATTGTCGAACCTGCCATCCTATTGGACCATTTCTCCAGTAGACCGGATGGTTTAAATTGCTGTGCTCGCGCCATAGCCAGCCTTCATCACTCCAGTAATCCCGGTTACGATATCCACCCGCTTCTACAAAACCCAGGAAATCCTGGTTACTGACCGCCACCCGGGCCATCCTGAACGCATCGATTTCAACAGGGTGAGCCCACTTTTCATTATCAAACACAAAGCCATCATGCTGATGCGCACCGAGCATAAACGTACCCCCCGGTATTTCTGCATCACCGCTCAAATCTTCTGCCTGTTGCATATGCTGAATACTGGCAGGACGCTCCGGTGTAGGGTATTTAAGTGTCTGGCGCGTATAAGTGAACGCTTCGTTATGCATGTCATGATGGTAGACAGCATACTGGGCCAGGTAGTCTCGTTGCTCATCTTTCCCGCTTGAAAGCATCTTTTTAACCTGGCCAAAAACACAATTGATATACTCAAGTGTTTGCGCCAACTCAGGTAACGGTAAATCCCAGCGATCATCATGCGCAATCGTGATGGAGTCATACAGATTATCAACATCAGCACGAATGGCAGCTCGACCTAAATGTTGTCGCAATACCCAGTATTCATAAAAATAAGCGACGTGACCAATTTCCCATAATAAAGGATTCACCGTAGGTAAAAGTGGGCCCATCATTTGTTGATCGTTTAATCCCTCAATCAGTGCAAGTGTTCTTGTCTGGGCATCTTCCATCTGCTGAATGAGGTTGTGAGTAATAGCGGGTGACTTCATTTTTATTTTCTGTTTTGATGTTCATTATTTTCCCATGCAAGTCTTGAGTTGTCATTATGGAAATAATCATTCTTACTCTCACCTTGATACTATCCGGTGAATCTTTGAATTATATTCATTGTGATTTTACTCACGCCGCAAAACGGGTTTCATCATGAAGATACTGATGATCACACCGGCCCGTCCCGCTTCCAGGTCCGGAAATCGGACCACTGCTACGCGTTGGGCCGCAATACTCAGAAAACTCGGGCACCAGGTGATCATTGCCAATAAATACAGGGGGGAAGCGGTAGATGTCATGGTGGCTTTACATGCCTGGCGGAGTGCCGATGCAATAAACCAGTTTGCGCAGGAACAACCCCAGAAAATTCTGATCGTGGCCTTAACCGGTACAGATGCCTATAAGTTCATTCACAGTCATGCCGAAATAACCTTGCGCTCTATTCAGCAGGCACACTTCCTCGTGGGATTACATGACCTTGTCTCTGAGATATTACCCCGGGATCAACGTCATAAAATGCATGTCATCCATCAATCAGCCAAACCGATTACTCATAGAAAACCCTACACACGATATTTTCACGTCAGTGTCATGGGGCATTTAAGAGATGAGAAAGACCCGCTTCGTCCTGCCCTGGCAGCACGTCACCTACCTCCGAGCAGTAGCATTCAAATTCACCAATACGGTAAGGCTCATAACGATGACTGGATTAACCTGGCACAACGGGAACAAAATGATAATCCACGATATCATTGGCATGGTGAACTGCCCCATTACCTCATTCGCAAGGTATATCAACGCACTAATCTATTGGTACTGCCCTCCCGTATGGAGGGCGGTGCCAATGTCATTTCCGAAGCCCTTATGGCGAATGTGCCTATTTTGGCCTCGGCAATTTCAGGCTCAATAGGCCTGCTGGGTGAGGATTACCCAGGCTATTTTCCCGTTGAAGATGAACTGATATTGTCAACACTGCTCAATCGTTGCGAGACAGACCCTGTCTATTACCAATCATTGATTACGGCCTGCAAGCACAAACAACCTCTATTTAGCGCATCACAGGAAATGGATAGCTGGGATCACTTACTGCAAAAATGTGCAATGAAATGCCTAAAAACTGAAATATAACCCCTAATTCCCCCAAGGACAGCTCTAAGTACAAGGATGCTTCACTAAATCAGGGTGATTCCCAATCATTTGCTTTTTATCTCTGTTTTTTTTACATTATTGTTCTCGAAAAGTGCAATGAGTTGTGCCATCCGTATGCGTTTAATCAAAGCTTTTTTCTATTTAAATCAACTACTTGTTATACTTTTCATGGTTTCTTCCTGCGAGGCTCAGACAGAAACAAGTAAGCCGACTTATTCTAAATTACAACATAAGCATTCGCTCGAAAAAGAGCCAGAAGTGTTCAATGGCGATTTTGAAGAGATCAAATCGCGGGGGCAGTTACGTATTGTAATCCCGGCTAATGTGGGCGGTGGCAGATACCTTCCAAGAAAAGGTTCCCCAGTCAGTCAACAGTTTGAAATTGCTGAGGCTTTTGCCCGTTTTCATAACCTTGAACCCGAATTGCTGATTACCGAAAGTTTTGCCGACATGATTCCCATGCTGGTTGAAGGAAAAGCAGACATCGTGGTGGGCAACCTGACCATAACCGAAAACCGGCGTAAAAAGATTGCGTTTTCAATACCGCTTGACCATGTGCGGGAAAAGGTTTTGGTTAGCAAGGAAAACGACGCTATTACAGCCGTTAAAGATCTGGATAATAAACGTGTCATGGTTTCACCCTCCTCTACCTTCTGGGAAGCACTCAGTTGGTTGAAGAAAAATAAATATAAAGATATGGAGCTGGTGCCCAGGCCGCGTGGCATGGTGGATGAAGAGGAACTGGATTTGCTTGTGGATGGAGAGATTGATGCCACCATTCGTGACAGTAATATCGTGGAAATGTATTCCAGTTACCGCGATGACTTCAAGGTCGCAACCAACTTCAGTAAACAGAGAGATATTGCCTGGGGCGTACGTAAGGGCGCACCGGCTTTACTCCATGCTTTGAATGAATACCTGCAACTGGAGCATATGTATCAGGATCCCAATGCGATCCACACTGATGATTTTGATGCCATAAAGAAACGGAAGGTTCTACGCGTATTATTGCGCAACAATGCCTATTCTTATTTCCTATACAAGGGAGAGTTGATGGGATTTGAATATGAAATGGCCAAGGCCTTTGCGAAGGCGCATGGTTTAAGACTGGAAGTCATGGTGCCACCCAGTCATCGTGAATTAATGACTTGGCTCGTGGAAGGCCGGGCTGACCTGGCGATAGGCTTCCTGGTACCCACAAAGGCCCGTAAAGCCTTGGGCATTACCTTCTCCAATCCTTATAACCACGAGGCTCAACACGTGGTTGTCCACAAGGATGACCCCTTAACCAGTTTGGATGGCATCAATGAAAAAAGTTTTCATGTGCGTCGAACCAGTGCCTATTGGGAAACTCTGGAAAATCTCAAAGAAGAAGGCCACCGTTTCTTTTTACATGCCGCAGCGGAAGATACGGAAACCGAACAACTGATACAAGATGTGGGTTCTCAAAAGCTGGATGCAACACTGGCTGATGCGCATATCCTTGATATCGAATTGGCCAAATCCACACCGGTTAAATCTGCCTTTGCCATCGGAGAGGAAAAACCCCAGGCTGTTGCCATGCGTGAAGAGAATCCAAAACTGGTCGCAGCCATCAATGATTTTATTAAGAAAAACCTGCGCACAGAATATTATAACGTTTTATACAACAAGTATTTCAAAAGCCGTAAATCCATCAAACGTCTGGCCAAGGGGCGTATTGACAGCCTGGAAAATAACAAGCTCTCTCCATGGGATGAAGTCACCCAGAAACATGCCGATAAATATGGCTTTGACTGGCGACTAATCACTGCACAAATGTACCAGGAAAGCAGGTTCAATCCTAAAGCCAAATCGTTCGCCGGGGCTCGTGGATTAATGCAATTGATGCCACGCACAGCGAAGTCGATTGGCATAAAAGATATCGACAAACCTCATAACAATATAGAAGCAGGCATTAAATACCTGGACTGGCTCAGGGATCGCTTTGACGATGATATACCTTTATCAGAAAAGACCTGGTTTATTCTGGCTTCATATAATGCGGGCCATGGTCATGTCTCAGATGCACAAAGACTCGCCAAGAAAAAAGGCTGGGATCACAAGCGCTGGTTTGATCATACTGAAAAAGCGATGCTGTTGTTATCCCAAAAAAATTATTACAAGAAAGCCCGTTACGGTTATGTCGATGGTAAGGAACCGGTTAACTATGTCAGGAATATACGCAACCGTTTTGAAGCTTACACCAACCTCAAACAGGAAAAACTCGCCCTCGTTGAATAAATCAATTTATAACCGCAACAAAGCAAAAAGATCAGTCACTGGAAAAAATATCGGTGGTGATTGATCCATTAAAACCCGGAAAAATAACACTCAAATCATTGGGATCTGTGGCCAAACGTTTGACCAGCATTTCAGATA